>UMIZ01017983.1_pt1 | contig 59441 bp, 50 predicted proteins | sample 1965931 | NCBI WGS metagenome assembly UMIZ01 (sample SAMEA4836137, study PRJEB28245) | human gut metagenome | biome: gut microbiome; material: fecal sample | place: Denmark | collected 2008
ATAACGCCATAATTTAAGTTTTTCTTTGTTGGTTGGTTTTTATAATTAAACCATAATAAATGTTGACAATATTTGAATTAGTGGTATAATCAGTGTAGGAACGAATATAGTTGGATTTTGTGGAGAAAAGGATTGATCCAATTATTTTCGTTTTCTATAATCAAACAATAATAAATGGAGAACACAGCAATATGGTTAGTGCAAATTCAGATGTTTTAAATTATTTTTGGCTACCGAAGAATTGTTATAACACATGTGTATCTGGGGCAAATGCCAACACGATTGAAGAATATCATTCAGATCCACATACCAGAAGTAGTCAAGAATATTTTTATGATATCACCTTGCCAAAACTCAAACGAAGTACAACACCATATCCTGCCAATCAGAAATATCTCAAGAAGTCCAGAAAATATGCTCTTGGATTTCGGGATGTTGTGAATGATGCGTTACGTGAAGTGTATAACGGTGCAAAAGGATATGTATTTACAATTGAGCAGCTTACGGAAATTGTTAAGTTTGTTCCAGATGTGAATGTTGTAAAGAGTAATGGGATTTTTTATGTGAGCAAGGAGAAATAAGAAAATGAATCAGGACAAAGTATATGACAAGACACTCTACGACAACCTTGATTATGAAAGGGATAAAATTCGTAGAATTGAAAATCAAGTGAAAGCCAAACCAACCGAAAAAGATTTGAAGATAGCGATATCTGTTCTGAAGGATTTTGGCATTACTGCTACCATATCCGATATTCCAGATGTGAAATCTGTATATGAATTGGAGAAATGGAAAGCAAGACTGATAAAAGATAGACTGGACAGGGAGGGCAAATGAAAAAATTACAACAATTTTATATCATGAAATTTTCTTCCACCAGATTAGATAAGTTTGGATATCACTTAAAAAGGATTCTTGGTAACTCAGGATATCATATTCGTGATATTCGGCAAAATGGTGAATTGATTGCTCTGGCAGATAACCAGGCATTGAGAACTATTAGAAATATACGTTATGAGCGTAACCCTAATATAATGCGGTATGATCCAGCTATATTAAGTGACCTATACGCCCAAAAGAAAAATTTAAAAAAGCAATTTAATGATTATGCGAAACGGCAAATCTCAATAATCAACGGTAAGATTGATGAAATGCTATTCATTCCAGAATATGTTTCTGTTGTCATTGATGATATTTCTCATTACAGAAAAATCATTCGTGATGGATTATACATAAATGGATTTAAGTATGTTCGCCTCATGTGCAGTGCCGGACAAGCAAGAGTAAATACTGTAATCTTAATCCGTGAAGATTTTGATGTAGAGTTAAAGAAAAGATTACGTTGTGGAGCAAAAAGTGTAAAAATAACGAAAAACAAATACAATGCTTACTTTGCTCTCTCATCTTCTGCAACCTACACAATTCCACACCCGAATGTTTATCTCATTGATGACTGCGAAATCGAAATGGAAAAGAAAGTTGATTGGATTTCAAAGATTCCAAAAGAAGAAAAAGATGCTATTGCAAATAATGAGCGAGTTTCCGAAGAGATAAAAACTCTGCCATTCAATTTATTCGATGGATGTGGTGCTGTTTCTGTAGAATTCGCAAAGCGTGTAGCTGATGAACTGGAATTAGATTATATCCCATCTGCATTCTGTGTAAGATGTGCATATGTAAAAGGTATGGTGTTCGTTGTTGATTTCAAACAGTATGCTGCAGAATATGGGATTACAGAAATGAAAGATCTGTATGGGAATCTGGTAGATATAACTAAAACAGATATGATCCTTACAAAATCACAGTTTAAATTATGGAATGCTTATGATTCAATTCAAGAATATGATAGATTATGTGAAGAAAATGGTTTCTTGTGGGGAGTCACAAAAGTTACTCCTAAAACAGACGATAATTGTTTTCGTTCCAATTATCAATTCTGCCAGGCTATTGATCTTACAAATGATGATGACGTAGCTGAGTTATGTGATCCTACTGTAAAGTGGTTGAATGGTATTTCGATTGATGATCCAAACCAGGCGATATTATTTTTGCTTGGAAAATTATGTGATAAAGATGATATTGATTTTAATAACATTTTTGACTTGACAAGTGACAATGTTGCGAAAGCACTGATTGTTAATCCAGAAATGATTAGCGAAGAATATATAAAATCAAATATCATAATGAGCATAAATAAAAAAATCAGAGAAACTTATTTGGGAAAACTTATTCTGGACGGTAATTTTAGTGTAATGATTCCAGATATGTATGCATTTATGCAGCACGCATTTGGTCATACAGTTACCGGCGCATTAAAAGAGTTTGAACATTACTCTTATTTTTGGAACAAACGTGGAAAAACTGATGTTGTTGCTATGAGATCACCGCTCACATGGCGTTCAGAAGTGAATAAACTTAACTTGAAGAACAATGAATTAACAGAAAAATGGTTCAAATATCTGACAAGTGGCATTGTTTATAATGTTTGGGGTTGTGACTGCATAATTCATGCAGACTCCGATTTTGACGGAGATATTGTAGCTACTACTGATAATCCAGTGTTCTTACGCTGCCGTTACGACAATCTTCCGATTACATACTCAAAATCTACTGTAGACAAAGAGTACATTTCAGAAGATGAACTGTACAAAGCAGATATTCAATCATTCGATAGTACGATTGGTCGTATTACGAATATTTCAACTGCATTCTATGAGATTTTGGCACGCTATGAGGGTGATATCACATTCAAGCGTGAGCAAGATGAGATTTTGGAACGTCTCAAACTTATCAGAAAGTCTCAGGGAGATTCGATTGATAAGGCGAAGGGAATAAAAATTGAGCCAATGCCTAAACATTGGACAAGAAAGATTTCTAAAAAGCCAGACAATGTGGAAGATATTGACTTTGAGTTTTACAATTCAATAGTTGCAGACAAGAAACCTTACTTCTTCCGTTATCTTTACAGCTCTGAGAACTCTAAGTATCTTAAATACCTGGATAAAGAGAACGATGTGTGCATGATGTTGTTCCAAAAATCAATTTATGACATTCTGGATTCTGCGCCGGAAGATCTTACTGACGCTGAGAGGGATTATCTAATTGATAAATTTTACCCTTATTCGCCACTGATTGATTATAACGGCAGGATGAATAAGATTTGTCACTATATGGAGAAGCATTTAAGTGAAATAAAAAGAAAAAGACATATGAAAACGCCAGAACATTTGGTTAAGTCAATGTATTCTGGCACTAATTTGAACTTTGCTGAAGAAGATATTGAGTACATGAACGCTCAATACCTGGACTACAAAGCACAAAAAGACAGTTTAAGAGTAAAACGTAAGAGTGATTATACTCACAGTGTCTCTCAGACATCGGAATTTATCAAATATCCGCTTGCCATCAGAGATAGAATTACAGATAAGTTTATCGGTGATGTGCAATATGCTTGCGATTTGGCAATCTATGTATGCTATGAGCTGCATCCTAGCCGTACAAAAGACTTTTGTTGGAGTATTTTTGGCAACCAGATTGTAGAAAACTTGAAAAAGAACTCTACTGTCACACCAAAAATGCCAGTTTTGGATGAAAAAAACGGCACAATATCATATCTCGGTAAAAAATATAGCGTTGTGGAGGTAAATGTATGATTTATTTTGATGAATTGTCCGTTGCGCAGGAAATGGAGGCTTCCACTACTGCTGTTGACGAATACAAAAGATCTGATTTGCTCTTGTATGCAAAATATTTGAGATACAAGGCGATTACAGAATCCGGAAAGGACTACAATAATGTCACTGTTGAAGATATGGAACAATTAGACAGCCAAATAGAAAAAGAGCTAAAAGCATTTTGCAACAGGTATTACATTGATTTCAATTACATTGTGAAATTTCAGGATATCGACAATGCAGTTGCCAGCTCACGACTGTATAAGTTAAAATTGCCACTCCCTACTCCTATCACCAAAAAGGAGTGGGAGAAAATTTGCACGATTGAGAATGACAATTACCGCCGGATGTTATTTGTGATGCTTGTTGATGCAAAATATCACAGGCTGCATAGTATTTCCATTGAGAATTCTGCCACTATCACAGAAGATACACTTTTTTATTGTCATATGGAGAAAAGGGATATCTATAAAGCCGGTGCATGTAAATTTAAGAATGCGGAAGAGAAAAATTTTTCTCTTGGTTGTCTGTTTAAAAACGGATTGTTTGATATAACGAATAATAAATACAGATCATGGTTTGTAAAATTCGTTGATATATCTGATAATCCAGATGATGTGCTTGACTATATCACAGATTACGATCATTTGAACCTGCATTACGATAAATTATGCGGACAAAATATTGGTACATGTAAACTTTGTGGTAAATTATTTAAACAAAACAAATATAAGAATGCTTTGTATTGTTATAAACACCGTGGTTATAACAAAATTGGCGATAGAGTAATTGCTTGTGAAAAATGTGGCTCGCCATTTAAAATTAGTGGTCGAAGTCAACGAAAGATTTGTGATTTATGCTATAAAAAGCACAGATCAGAAGCAAAGCACCGTTCTCGTATCGTAGGATAACTTATTTGGTGACACCATTTTAATTTACCTTAATCCTCTGTAATTAGCTCCCTTTGCTTTTTACAGAGGCTTTTTGTTTTTGCACCCTATTATGAATAAGGGAGTATGTAGGAACGTACATAAAACCTTGCTTTTATGGTAACAGTCAAAAAATTAAAAAGGGGTGGTTGGTATCAATCCGAAGTACAAAAAGTTGGAAAATGAGACTGATTACGAATATGGTCTTAGACTCATCTCTATAAAGGTCGAAGAAAAGCCGGACGATTTGGACTGGGAAGATATTGTCACGCTTTTACATTTGGACTGCCATAGAGATAGCTTACGAAAGGCTGCAAATGTAACTGAATTTTCTGGTTACAAAGTTATGCAGTATTTCAAAGAGAAAATGGAAACTCAAAGCCATGATGACACTGAAAGTTATTTGAAAGAGCTTGAATTGAAAAAGAGAGAGCTTATCAAAGAGCGTGCGAAACTTCATACTGAAAAGTTGGAGTATAACAGATGGTTACGTGAAGATGCCAGGGATGATTTATTTGAGGAAAAAGTCATTACTGCTATTCACGAAACGCTGAATAAAGTAGATCCTCCGCAAAAAATCGGTGGTATGTTTTCATCTCGTTATGGTCTTTTGAATATAGCAGACTGTCATTTTGGAAAAGATTTCAAAGTGTATGGTCTGAATGATGAAATTGTAAATGCTTATAGTCCTGAGATATTTTTTATGCGTATGGAAGTTCTCTACAATGAAGTGGTGGACTATGCACACAAAGAGAAACTCAAAGGATTCAAAGTATTTAATTTAGGGGATTCGTTAGATGGATTCTTGCGTAATTCACAATTATGGACATTACGGTATGGTGTGCCGGAAAGTGCCGTTATATATGGGGAGTATATGGGTAAATGGCTGAGAAGATTGTCCGATGAATTTGACATAGAATACTATCAAACAAATGGAAATCATGGTGAACTTCGCTTGCTGGATGGTAAAAAAGGCGAACATTCTCATGATAATATTGAAATGGTTACTGGAAGTATTATTCGTATTATAAATGAGGACAATCCCAACTTCCGATACATAACAAATAAATCCGGCTTTATTTTTACTGATATTGCTGGATATAATGTTATGGGGATTCATGGGGAAGTCCGTAGTTTAACTGCTGCTATTAAAGATTACTCTGATATTTATGATACCAAGATAGATTATCTTGTGGCTGGTCATAAACATCATTCAGAGTTTGTAAACTGTGGAGTCCGTAGAGGGGTGATTGGTGTTGGATCAATTATTGGATCAGATGATTATTCAATGTCAATAAGAAAGACTGCCGATGCCACAGCATCTTTTGTTATATTTGAAACTGGAAAAGGAAAAGTTGATGAGCATACATTTGTTCTCAATTAACCTTAATAATGAGTTACAAAATACAATGTAGAACATTTAGCAGCATGAAGGAAATTTTTGATTGTTTGGAGATTCATTCAAAAATTCCACACGAAGAATACGAATCGGTTAAATTATATGGGGAGTCAAGTTTTATCATAGATGCATTGAAATATGCTATTACAGAGTATAGCGATATTACTATTGCTTCTATTGATATAATTCTTTCAGATATTGATCCTGTTTGTAAGGATTTGTATGTCTTATCTCTTACAGAAGAAAATGAGCTTTACATTCAACCGGCTTATAATGGGGAGAATATGTATCGTAACGAAGCAAAGTTTGCAATTGTTCAAGATACAGTAAGTTCGCAACTTGTAAAAGATATGTCTGTTGAGGACTTATCTTCTACTGTTTTAGGAACTTTTATTTTTTAAACACGCAAAAATAAATGCAGAAATGTATTGACATTTTCTAAATGTATGCTATAATACATACATAAGGAACAGGAAATAAAGTAAATGAAATAAATAGAGGTTTACCATCCATAAACTTCTATTTATCTCTTACTTTTAATCAAACTATAATAAATGTATAATGCGGATTAGAGCAGTGGTCAGCTCGCTTGCCTCATAAGCAAGAGGTCGAGGGTTCAAATCCCCCATCCGCAATTTATCTTGTTTTATGTTTTGTCCTATATGTTTTTTGTTAATAAGCGGTGGGACTATTCATTGCGTAATAGTTCTATCGCTTATGTAAGAGTACATAGCAAAGTCTGGCAATGCACTGGTCTGCAAAATCAGTATTCGTTGGTTCAAATCCAACTGTACTCTCTTTAAGCTCATACAGCAATTTATTTGGGATATTTCTGTTAAAAATACTACCGAAATGAGCTTAGTTTCGTAAGGCACGTACAGCAAATTACTTATACTTTCAAATGGATGAATATTTTAAGTGGATTGTGCCTTGATTTTGGTCTTGTAGTTAAGTGGTAATAACATCGGATTGTCTCTCCGAAGTCGTGGGTTCGATTCCCACCTAGACCGTTATGGGGTGTTGGACAAGCGGTTTAAGTTATAGCCCTTTCACGGCTACGAGATGGGTTCGATTCCCATACACCCTATTACTGGTGAATCTGCAGTCAACCAGAAACGTTTTTTAGCATTTACAACGAGAAATAAATGTAGCAAGTTATATTAACGTGATATGCTTGTTGGGTTATAGTGTAAGCCGAGTAAAAACTAACTGTAGATGTGTAGTTTAATGGTAAAACAACAGTCTCCAAAACTGTAAGATGTGGGTTCAAGTCCTACTGCGTCTGTTCTGCATTTGTGGTGTAATTGGATAACATACCTGGCTTCCACCCAGGCGATGCCGGATCATTCCCGGTCAGATGCTTCGGTGATTATGTCACCGTCAAAATATTTACATTAGGAGATAAATGAGTAGGTTTCAAAATATTTCAGATGAAGAGTTTACTACTATAGTAAAGCAAAATGATTGTATAAGAGATATCGTAGGTGCGCTTGGATATAGTCGTTCAAGTGGTTCTATGGGTGTAAAAGTTAGTGAGCGAATAAATGCTCTTAATATTGATATAAGTCATTTTGCCAAAAAGAAATCAGATGCATCTTCACATCCATTATATTCATTAGAAGAAATTCTTGTTGAAAACTCTAAATACGAAAATATAAATCGTTTGAAAAAGCGAATATTAAAAGAAGGTCTTTTAGAATATAAATGTGCAAAGTGTGGTAATACAGGTACTTGGAATGACAAGGAACTGACATTACAGCTAGAGCATAAGAACGGAATACATAACGATCACCGTTTGTCAAATCTTGAATTTTTATGTCCTAATTGCCATTCTCAGACAGATACTTATTCTGGTCGGAATATCGGCAAATATAATAAGGGCGTGTAAACCGTTACGGAGGCGGGTGTGACTGTAAATCACACTCCTTCGGGATCTAGTGGGTTCGACTCCCTCCACGCCCATGTGAGATAGTTGCTTTACCAATTCTAACGACTCACTTCAAACGGTAGAAATTGGCGTTTACGACAAGCGGTAATGAAGATCTTTCCTTCCACGATAGCAAGGGTAAACTACATTTGGGAAGTTAGCTCAACTGGTAGAGCATTAGGTTGAAGCCCTAAGTGTAGGTGGTTCGACTCCACCACTTCCCACTCAATCAAATAAAGCCCTTATAAAAAGGCATATGAGGTATACATGAAATGGTGAAGAAAACATAATCATGGACATATAGCTTAATGGATAGAGTTCACGACTACGAATCGTGCGATATAGGTTCGATTCCTATTATGTCTGTTTTGCCCGTATAGTTCAATGGAGAGAACATGGTTCTTCTAAAGCTATGATCTTGGTTCGATTCCAAGTATGGGCGTTTATTTTTGGAGAGGTGGCAGAGTCTGGATTATTGCACCAGTCTTGAAAACTGGCAACCGTCAGTGATGGCGGTTCGTGGGTTCAAATCCCACCCTCTCCGTTTTACAGTTATAATCAATTTGGCGATTGGTTGGCATGTAATATTATAGGTACATTATTTAATCTGGGTGTGTAACTCAGTTGGTAGAGTAACCGGCTTTTAACCGGTAAGTCGTGAGTTCAAGTCTCACTACACCCATGATGGAGTAGTAAACCTAATTGGTAAGGTAGGAGATTGCTAATCTCTGAGTAATCGCTTCGTGCGGTGTGGTGGTTCGAGTCCACTCTACTCCGTTTATACTGGAATATAATTCAATGGTAGAATGCCTCTCTGATACGGAGGTCGCATAAGTTCGATTCTTATTATTCCAATTTAGACACATACAGCAAAATTTTTGATTTAATTCTTTCAAATTATTTTTACAAGCAAATGAAAATTATATGAAAAAGCATAGGATATTATTCCTCCCCTTAATATCCTATTGTAAATCAACAGAAGATAATGATATCCTCTGTCAAAGTGTCTAGTATAGGCTCACACAGCAAATATGAACAACTAACAAAACATATTAAAGAATATTTTATATTTTCCCCTCAAACACTAAGTATTTTGATGAATGAAATAGTTTACATTTAGAGCCTAGTGAAAGTCGCATACAGCAAATTATAACGAAAAATTGGGTAAGTAATGCAAATATTTACATAAAAATCTGACCAGACAATCTTCAGTGTATTGTCTATCATCAGATTTTCTTCGATCTTAGCGACTTGTCTTTTATCCATCTACCATGTGTAGATAGGAAATCTGATTTTGGCATAGTCATTATCAGTTTTTAATGCCCTGTAGTCCAATGGTAGAACGGCAGACTGTTAATCTGTATGTTGTGGGTTCGATCCCCACCGGGGCAGTTTATAATGGGGTATCGCCAAGCGGTAAGGCACAGGACTTTGACTCCTGTATTCGCTGGTTCGAATCCAGCTACCCCAGTTTACCGTGGATGTGAAAGTCTTAGCTTTGAAGATAAATAACAATAAACTTGAATTGTAACAAAGCAAAATACAATTGAAGCGCACAAAGTTTAAAGCGATGGATGAAGGTTTTTAGTGCGCTAGATATTACGCTATGTCTATCTATTATCAGATATCAATAATAGATGGGTAGATGTTTTATCGAAACTGGTGTTAAGGTTGAAACCATGTATGTATCCGAAATAGTCACCAGGATAATCTATAACTATTTATACACGTGGGGATGGCACAGTTCATTGTCTGTCAGAGGGCGCACTAGGTAAACCTCATTGAACACATCTGCTGGTATGGCGCAATTGGTAGCGCAACTGACCTGTAATCAGTAGGTTAAGGGTTCGAGTCCCTTTGCCAGCTTATTGAGAGTGTGATGCAATGGTTATATTATATGGAACATTACATTTTCAATTAGACTATAATTCTACAATATATCATGTGGATGTGGCGTAATTGGTAGACGCAGCAGATTTAAGCTCTGCTATCTTAATGGTGTATGGGTTCAAGTCCCATCATCCACATTAAAAATTACCACTATCAAATAGTGTAAATCATAAATTATTCCGAAGCTATCTGACACTTATCAGGTATCTTTGTTTATATATTGTGGTAGATTGGCGAAACAGGCAAACGCAGCAGTCTCAAACACTGCCGGGAAACCTTACGAGTTCGAGTCTCGTATCTACTACTATAAACAAATAATAATAAAGGTGGAATTATATGTCTAAACACAAACAAAATAATGATGGAATTTATTTCTTAGGTGAATCATCAACAGATGTCACCGGCTCTCAGTACCTTGTACAATTTGGAGGCAAAAAGATATTACTGGAATGCGGATTATATCAATCCAAAAGCAACAGTTATCTTGATTCCTATAAAATCAATTCAAAGAAATTTGGATTCAAACCAAGTGAGATTGATTACTTGTTTGTGGCACATCCACATGTGGATCATTGTGGCTTAATTCCTCGATTGGTTGCCCAGGGATTCAATGGAAAAATTATAACTACACCTAACACTGCAGCGGTTATGAAATCGCTGCTTTTTAATTGTGCTTTTATTGTAGCTGATGAAGCAAGAATTCTTTCAAAACGCTACAGCAGAAATTACTCTCCTATTTATAGTGAAGATGATGTTTCTAAAACATTGCAGTTAATTAAACCTTATAGTGAATATGGTGCTGTTTTCCAACTTGACGATGTAGTTAGTTTTCAGTGGATTCCAAACTCTCATTGTGTAGGTGCTGCTCAATTACAATTGATTTTGTCAGATGGATTGAAGACAAAGAAAATTCTGTATACATCTGATCTTGGTGCTTTGAATACGAAAAATCATTATGTAAGAAATACTGAAATTCCGGCAATGTTCAATGATGTTGCCATTATGGAAAGTACATATGGAAGTAGAGAAAAAGTAAATAAGAAAACCAGGGATTTTGACGTTGAGCATTTGAGAGTAGCTGTCAATACTGTATTGGAGCGAAAAGGTACTCTTCTGCTGCCATGTTTCAGTTTTAGCCGGACACAAGAATTACTTACTGTTCTCTATTTGATTTTTGGCTGTGACGATTCATTCAAAGCTGATGTAGTTGTTGATTCAAAACTCAGTTGTGAAATTTCTGACTTATATGAAACCATACTTAAAGGTGAAGATCTGGAATTGTGGATGAAAGTACGAAATTGGAAAAATGTTGTTTTCTTATCTGAGAAAGAAGAATCCAAAATGTGCCAGAATGATACTACTCCGAAGATTGTATTGTCATCCTCTGGATTCTGTACAAATGGTAGAATTGTAAACTATTTACAAAAGTTCTTGCCCGATCCAAACAGTATGGTTGTATTCTCTGGATATGTTGGCGATAATCCTTCATATCTTTCCTATCGAATCAAGAACTATAAAGACTACAAGAAACTGACAATCAATAAAGTGCCGGTGGTAAATAGGGCTGACTGCATATCGCTCTCTACTTTCAGTAGCCATGCCAATAGAGATGACTTGATTAAGTTCGGTAGTTCTTTGAATACAAACAAACTTATCTTGGTTCATGGTAGTGAAGAAAGCAAAAAGTCACTATCTGAAAGTTTGAGAAAAGAAATTTCTAAAAATGATAAGACTTTCAGAGTCTTATGTTCAAATAAAGGAATGAAAATTTCGTTGTAATCTTTTATAGCATGGGTTGGAAACTCCCCATGCTTTTTTATATGGGAGATTGGTGGAATTGGTAGACACGCTGCGTTAAGGGCGCAGTGCCGTTATTGGCGTGTGGGTTCGAGTCCCACATCTCCTACTCCCACTATTCTATAGTGGAAAAATTGCATAAAGAAAGAAGGTTTGACAAATGGGTGTTACAAAAAAACAGCAAGTGGAAAAATCACTCGCTTCTGACGTTTCAGTAAATAGCGATGTTACGCTTGAAAAAATCTCTGCCAAAGAAGAACCAGATGATTACGTTTGTCAGACTTGTGGTAAGCACTATAAAAAAAGAAAAGGCAATTTCTCTCCATCTAAGTCACCGATTTATGCCGGTACAGATGGATATATGAACACATGTAAAAATTGTGTTGATGAATTGTTTATACATTACACTAATTTTTTCAATGGTAATGAAGAACGTGCTATTGAAAGAATATGCCAGTTGTTTGATTTGTACTTTAATGAAAGTGCCCTCGCTGCATCAAGAAAAATCAGTGAGGATCGTAGTCGTATTTCTGTATATATCAGCAAGATACAGATTAAACCTCATACTGGAAAAACATATAGCGATACTTTGATTGAGCAAAAATCAAACTCTATCAATTCAGCCGATGACGTTGCTGAATATAGTGGATTGGATGCTACTCAGTTAAAAAAAGCTGTTGGTGTTTGGGGATTTGGTTTTGAGCCGGAGCAGTATGGTATTTTGAATGATATGTTTGACGATTGGAAATCTAGGGTTGTTATTGATGGCAAGACAAGAGAAACCCTTGTAAGGGAACTGTGTATTATCAAGTTACAGATGAACCTTGCATTGAAGGATAATAATGTTGAGCTTTACACAAAGTTGATGAAAACATATCAAGAGACTATGAAATCTGCAAACTTGCAACCAAAGCAGGAAGATGAAAATGATAAAGCATCTGAAAAGCCAATTGGTGTAATGATTAAAATGTTTGAGGATGAACGTCCGATAGATAAGTGCCGACCAGAATGGGAAGATGTAGACGGTATTGTAAAATATATCACTATCTATTTCTTAGGGCATTTATGCAAGATGTTGAAATTAAAAAATAAATACTCAGCTCTTTATGAAGAAGAAATGGCTAAATATAGAGTTGAGATTCCTGAATTAGAAGAAGCTGATGATGAAGATATCTTTGATTTCATTGTAAACGGCGGTGACGCTGATGGAACGAAAGAATAAAGGTAATTTATCGGACTCTAAATACGACAAAATAATGTGTGGTCTGAATATATGGATAGGCTACTATCGTGCAAACCCTGTACGATTCCTTATTGATTATTACGGTATGGAGTGGATTCGCCCATTCCAACAAGTGCTAATCACATTTATGTTCAGATTCAATAATTTTATGACTATTGCGAGTCGTGGTATGGGTAAGTCCATGATCGTTGCTGCTTTCCTATGTGCCTATTGTACACTATATCCTGGTGTCAAGGTATGTATTGCTGCCGGTCAACGTGGTCAGTCAATTAACGTCCTCTTAAAGATTGTAGAGGAATTTATGCCACAATCTCCTAATCTAAGGAATGAGATACTCAAAACAAATACTTCTCCCTCAGAGGGATTTATATATTGGAAGAATGGTTCTGTTATAAAAGTTGTAACGGCAAGGGATTCTGCCCGTTCTGCCAGAGCAAACATCATTATAATGGACGAGTTTAGACTTATTGATAAAGGTGTCGTTGATAAGGTACTGAGAAAATTCAAAGCCGGACAACGTAGACCTAACTTCTATAATAAAGAAGAATACAGCGATAAGGTTGAAGAAAATAAGGCTAAATATCCAAAAGAACCTAATAAAGAGATTTATTTGAGTAGTGCATACTACAAGTATCATTGGTCTTGGGCAAAGTTCAAGGCATTTTTTAAATCCATGATTAAAGGCGAAAGCTACATGGTCGTTGGATTCCCGTATCAATTACCTGTTTATGAAGGATATTACCCAGAAGAACAGATTCGTGAAGAAATGCAGGAAGATGACTTTGATAGTATTGCATGGTCAATGGAGATGGATTCTCTTTTCTTTGGTAGTTCTGAAAAGGCTTTCTATAACTTTGAAACTGTAGATAAGATTCGTAAGATTCAGAGAGCATTATATCCGAAGCCTTATTATGCACTGTTGAATGACAGTAAGTATAAGTATGAACCCAAAAGAAATGGTGAGATACGTCTTTTATCAATGGATATTGCGACACAAGGCGGTTCTAAAAATGACGCTACTTGTTTTACACTGATGCAATTGCTTCCAACTTCAAGCAATCAATATATTAGAAATGTTCTGTATATTACTACATTAGATGGTGGTCATACATTTGACCAGGCTTTAAAAGCAAGGCGGTTATTTGAGGATTTCGATTGTGATTACATAATCGTAGATACAAATGGTGTCGGTATTGGTGTATTCGATAACCTTGTTATTGAACAGGTTGACGATGAAAGAAATACTGTATATCCGGCATGGTCATGTATCAATGATGACAAAATGGCTGAAAGATGTAAAGATCCTGAAGCAGAGAAAGTCATCTACAGTATTAAGGCTACTGCTAAATTCAACTCTGATGCTGCAGTATATCTTAGAGACTGTATCAAACGTGGAAAGTTACGACTTCTTATCAATGAAATAGATTCTAATGATATTTTGAATCGTAGCAAGGCTTTCCAGAATTTATTAGTTGAAGATCAAGTAATGTTCCAAGAACCATTTTATCAGACAACTGCCATGATTAAAGAAATGATTAACTTGGACTACACTGCTACTGACGGAAAAATTAAAGTCGTTGAAGTGGCTGGTATGAGAAAGGATAGATACTCTTCTATCTCCTATGCCAACTATATTGCAAATGAGCTTGAAAGAGACATGCGTAATATTGAAGACGAATACGGATTTTCAACTTTTATCAATTAAAAAATTAGGAGGTAGATAGATGCCAGAACAGAATGAAGTGGCAGCTTCTACTACCAAAAAGCGTGGTAGATCATCTGCACCTAAACGTAAGGCAAACACGAATAATCGTGCTAACCATAATGTAGAAACAAATGCTTATGCCTATAATACTACATTACCTTATATCTATTCTGTCTTAGGGGATTTTCTTGATGCCTCCCCATATACGATAAAGGATATTAGAACATTTTCTAAAAATCCCCAGTATTACAACAAACAGTTAAGAGATTTGGCTTGGTGGGCGTATAACACTAACGGTAGTGTAAGGAGTGCCGTTAATTATATTGGCTCTATGCACACTCTTGATAAGGTAATTGTTTGTAAGAATAGAAAAAAGCGTCCGAGAAATTTTGAAAGAAACAGACTCAAAATGTTATCTGTTCTTGACAAAATCAATTATAAGCAACAAATCAGAGACAATCTGATGAAAAATGCAAATGATGGAACTGCTTTCTACTATTTTGAAACTGCAAACAGACCTATTAGCAATGAGAAATTCATATCTGATTATCAAATGGCTAATATTGTTGAGATAAATGAAATTGGTATGGATGTTTCTATTATTCCTTTGCCTGTTGATTGGTGTAGAATTTGTGGCAGAGTAGGTAATCATTATCGTATGGCTTTTAATTTGAGATATTTCGATCAATTCAATGACAGAGAATTAAAAGCACGATTACAAGCTATGCCGAAAGAAATTCGTGATGGATATAATCAGAATAAAGGCAGCATCAATAATTGGATTATACTTGACGATACAAAAACTATCGTTACAAAAGTAAATGCTGCAATTAACCAGCCCTGGGGTGTACCAATGGCTGTAACTGCCTTTGATGATATTATGTATGCTGAGTATTTTGTCAATACTAAACGTACAGTTTTGGATTCAATCAATAATCAGATTATTTATATGACATTCCCGGAAGGAAAAGAAAAAGGAACGTCATCTCTTACAAAAGACCAACAGAGAGAACAGCATGAAAAAGTAAAAGAGGCTGTTATCACTCGAAGAAGTCAGTCTGGTATATCTTTCTTCTCCCTTGCAAGTGGAACTAAGATAGACAAAATGGACGTTGATATAGATATTTTCGATGAGAAAAATGAAGCATCTATTAAGGACGCTGTGCCTGGTGCTTTAGGTATCAGTTCTGCCAGTCTTGACGGTAATACAAAAGGTAACTATGCAACTGCTTCTCTCAACTTAGAGCTTGTTGCAAGCAATACCTACACATGGGTTGAGAATTTCATGTTTGAACTTAATAAATGCATTAACGCAAATATTATCATGGATTCTTCTTGTGTGGTTGATTGCTATATTTTACCTACAACCTTTGCAAACAGAGATAAACAAGTAAAATACATGCAGGATTTATATTCTCATGGTAAAGGATCTCTGACCGCTTGGGTAAGTGCAACTGGGTTTGATCCAGATGCATATATCTCTCTGCTTGACTATGAGTTAGAGTCTGATTTTGAAAACAAATATCCTGTTCATGCTACATCATTTACAATGAGTGGTCGTGATGAAGCAGATAGTAAAGAAAGTGGTCGTGAAACAGTAGATTTTGCGACAAATGAAAATACGATACAATCACAATCTTCTGGTTCAAACACCAATCCTAAACCAAGTACAGATTAGGAAGGAAGATTATGTGCATGACAGAAACAAATTCTGTAGTGAAATGCAAATCAGTTTTTAAGCCTGGTGTTGCAAGGCATTTAATCAAAATGGGAAATCCTGTTTATGATATCAAGCCGAAGAAAGAAAATCCAGACGCTTCTATTTTCATATTTGTGGAAACGGAAAAATTTGTAAATGATTTCACTACTATTTTAAGTACATCTGAATAGATGTTTATTACGTTATTGTTAGAAATGGCACTTTAGGGTGTCTTTTTTATTGCAATAAATTATACAAAAAGGTGGTACATATCATGGAAATGGAAAAAAGATTTTTAGAAATTTCACAAGCCACCAACCCAAATGGACGCAGACGAGTCAAAATTGTTTTGCATGAAATTTACCCCGATAACACACGTTGGAATATCAATGGTATCTCCTATCTTGAACAATACACAAGAGATAATGCAGATACCGTAAAAGGTATGCCATTATGCGCTGAGTTCCTGGATAATGATAAAGAAATCCCATATGGTCATGGATTGACTGGTCAGATTAAAAATATGCCGGTATTTGAAGATTCTGTGCAAGTAGGTGTGTTTGAGGACTGGTCGATTGAAGACATTGAATTGGAAGACGGAATGCATAGATGTTTATGTGGTGTTGGCTACATAAATGAAGCAAGATATCCAAAATTCGTAAAATGGATTGAGGATAAGATTGCTGATGGCATTACTATTCGAGGAAGTGTTGAATTTGTTGGTACAAAGGAAAATGACGGTGAAATAATTTATGATGGCGGTTGGAAAGAACAAGGTCGTATCCCTATGATTTATGATTATAGTGGATATTGTATCTTATCCGTAAAACCTTCCGATTCGACTGCCGTATTAGTTGAACTTAACCAGTTCAATCGTAAAAACTTGGAGGTTATTGAAATGAATGAAGAAATGATGAAAGCACTTTCTGATTTAAAAACTGACATTATTTCAGAATTTCAGGACACTAGAAAAGTTGAAGTAAATTCACAGGTTGCTAGTCTTGAATCACAGGTTGCAGAACTCAATTCTAAGATTGATGAGCTGAATGCTTCTATCAAAGAAAAGGATGAGGAAATTTCTGAACTTAACCAGAAATGTGAAAAATCTGAAAGTGATGCCAAAGCAAAAGAGGACGAGCTTGATGCGAAAAATAAAGAGCTGAATGCCCTTGTTGAGACACAGGCTGCAGAACTCAATGAACTGAAGAAAGCAAACAAAATCGCTGAATTAAATAGTGCCCTTGCAGACTATACAGATGAGCAGAAAGATTTTGCCAAAGAAGAAATCGAAGCATTCAATGCTGATCCGTTCTCTGTAGAGATCAATTCAATCGTAACAAAGATTGATGCAACTGCATATAAGAAAATTCGTGAGGAAAATGCAAAGAAATCTCTTGAAATGAACTCAATGAAAGACGAATTTGATGGCATTATGTCAGCAATTGATCCTATCGTCAAAGATGATAATTCCGTTGACGATTTTGATTGTTTTGCTTAATCAAACAAAAATAATGGAGGAACGTGACCATGTTAAAATTTAGAGAAATTGGTACATACAAAAATGCCGTTAATGTTGGTTACTGCACAGCAGACGTTGAGCTGCATAACGGTAATGTTGTAACTTTCGATAGAGCTACAAAGAAAGCTGCTGTTCCTACTGATGGAAAAGAAACAGGACTTGCAATTGTTATGAATACTATCGACAAACCTGAGACTCTTACACCAAATGATTATGTAATCGAAGTTGGTGAGAATCCACGTTTATTTGTTCTTACTTCACTGAAAGGAAGAATCATTGACATGGATATGGATCAGGTAGATGGCACATACGCAGATATTGCTGTTGGTGATTTCCTTGTTGCAGAAGCCAGTGGAAAACTGAAAGCTGTAAAGAAAGCCACAGGAGTAGCTGACTACAAAGAATATTTTGTAGTAAGTGAGAAAACAAGTTTCAACGGTGAAGGACTCGCTGTTGAGGTTGTTATTGCCTAATTGTAACTTAATACACTAATTGGAGGAACGAAACAATGAGAAATATCGTTGAATTAAATACTTCTTTTGAATTAGCAAATCCAGTAAAAGATGATGTAACTATCAAGGATCAGGCTAAATTCAAACAGATGGTTGAAATCTGTTCTGCTCTGTTTACTGGTACAGATGCCGGTAAATATGGCACACAGAAAGATGCTGTAGCAAAGAAACTTTCTGCACTTGGAGAAGCTGCAGCTATGGGTGATTTCAAAGCTAGAGCTGAAATCAATACAATCGTTAAGTTCATTATTGAGCCGAAACTGCTTGAGGCTATGAAGATTTATGATTTCTTAGGAAATTATCATGAACTTGCTTACCATGAACAGCCGAAAGTTAAAACTTACAACTACGAAGGAATTGACGCTCGTATGCAGGCTGCAAATTCTGATGTAAGTTTTGCTGGAAGAAACTGGATGGAATATCCTGTTGCTACAAGAACCATTTCTGCTGGTATGGCTATTGATTACCGTGAACTTGCTTCTGGTAACTTCGATGGAACAATCGCAGAGGAAATGGCTCAGGTTCAGGTTGATATGAACAACAAAGGTGTAGCATATGTTCTTGGTGTTCTGAAAAAATCTCTTGCAAACAACACTAAGTATGTAAAGAACTACAGTACATACGCAGGAGATCTTCCTACAGAGGAAGAAGTCGCTGAAAGGGTTGCATTTACTCGTAAAATGGGTAAAGTCGCTATCTTGGGTGACTATAGCTTAATTCAGGAAATCAGTGGATGGAACGGATATAAGACTGTCGGTGATACTAAGATTCCATTCTATAGCCCATCACAGGTAGATGAAATCGCCAAAGCTGGTGTAAACGGATTCTATAAAGGAAGCACACTTGTAGAACTTGAAAATCCGTTCAACTATACAAAACCACTTGCTGACAAGTCTGGATTTGAGACTTATTACGCAGATGATGAGCTGTACTTCACTGCTGCTGGTAATAAATCTCCACTGAATATCTTCAGACGTGGCGGTATCACAACAATGAGCGGTACAGACGTTGAAACAGGTACAATCAAAACTCGTTTTGATGTTGAACTTGGTGCTGACGTTGTAAAAGGTCGTGAATTTGAGATTGGTTTACTCGCTAAACATTCTTAATAAGCGAAAATAAATATATGAGCATGGGGAAATAACATTTTCTCCATGCTTTCATTATAAAAGGAGTTATACATCAATGGACGAAAAAGTTATTGAAAAAAGCGAAAATGTTGTAACTAAGACAACGAAAGCAAAAACACCACGTACAAAAGCAAAGACACGTACTGTAGATAGTCTTTCTTTGAGTGACAGAGTTTCTATTGACAATCTTTGCGCGTGGACTGTTGGATTTGTTTCCGAAGAAAACGGAAAAACAATTCTAATGAGTGCTAATATCAAAAACTATAAGAGATTAACACTTGCCGAAGTTGATTCACAGGTTAAAGTCGGAAATATTGCATTTTGTGGAGTTGACGGACTCGGCTCTCATGCTTCTTTTAAAATCAACGATCCACTTGTAAGAGAATATGTTTTCGGAGAAGATATTTCGCCGATTCAATTAACAGTGGATGCAGTAAATGATTTGTTCGCATCAAAGAATAAGAAAGAGTTTCATGATAAACTTTCTTCTTTGGTTGTAACAGAATCAGAAAAGAAAATGATTGCAATTATGTGTTCAGATAAGGATTTATACCCTTCTGTCAACACTGATGAAGTCCCGTCTTATATGCTTGCTGAAATTGAGGCAGTCAGTGGATTAAATCTCAATTAAAAATAATTGGAGGTGCATTCAATGACATCATATACAGACGTTGTATCTGCATTTGAATCAATCATTAAATGTAAGTATGTACTTGCAGACGGATTAGTTCGTCAATGGTTCTTGAATGCATTAGGTGAATATGAACTAAATATTGATTCTTTAGGATTCGATAAACAAGATTTAGTATTTACCCCACCCTCTTCTGGTTCAGATTCTTTCGATGACAATGGTGATTTGAAAAACTATGTCATTTTGAGTCTGGCTGAGATTATGAAGTCTTACTATATGCAACAAGAGGTAAGGCGTGTAAATCAGTTAAATAATATCATCGGTAAAGATATCAGTCTTAACGGAACTGGTGATACAAAGAAATACACAAGAGCGGAAGCTGATGCAATAGATTCAAAAATTGCAGACCTTTACACAAAGCAAAAATGTCCAGCTTATACATAGGCGGTGATATTTATGGCTGTGGATTGGTATTTAATGGATCAACCACCTATTTATAATGGTGGTTTTGAGGGCGAAGAATTTTTCGCTTATGCACAAGATGGTTTTAAGGAAATGCTTGATACCACTATGTTGTGCGATAATGTTGAGTTTATAAACAGTGATTTTTCTGTTATTACTCCTGGAAAAGCAATCATACAGAGTGTTACGCCGGACACACAATTGAAAGCTGAAGACAGACAAATTTTAGTGCCGATTGGAACTTTACAAACATACTCTTACATTCGTTTTGAAGATGAAATTTGGATTATTGCTTCTGAACCAAGTAATAACAAATTTTATGAAAAGGCAGTTCTTAAAGTTTGTCACAATCAGTTACGATGGCAAGATCCAGAAACCAAGAAGATATATGAATATTGGTATTGGTGTGAAGATGTGACACGGTATAGTTCTGGTGTCTTCAAAGGAAATATTGTTATCACTTATGATAAGCAGTATAGCCTTTTACTGCCAATGGATAAAAATACAAGAAGACTTCATGACGGTATGCGATTTATGTTGGAAATGTCCAACGATGTACCGTTGGTATATAAACTCACAAAATTCAATGGTTTAACAAACAACAATAAAAATGTAAAGTTGTTAAATCTGTCATTGACTCAAACTGTATACGATGAAAATACAGACAGTGTTGATATGATGCTTGCAGATTACAAACAAAATAATGTTGAGCCTACTGAAAAGTACGGTTATACTTGTGAACTTACATATAAAGCTGACACTATCAGTTTATCATCGTTTGAAAAATATTCTGCTACATTTTATGACAATGAACATAATGTGGTAGATGATATCGAATATCATTGGGGAATTTCTGATAATGATTTCGATGAGAAAGATTTGGTATTAACTACTGGTGACAATTTTGTAAAAGTTACTGTAAAAAACAATCGTGATTTGGTTGGAAAGCAATTCCACTTAAATGTTCTTTCATCGGTAGATACAATATTGGCATCTGTTGTTATTACGATTACCGCTTTATGGTAAATGAGGTTTATTATGGAAGATTTTGACATTAACTCTTTTAAATCTGCGGTAATAAATACAATTGTCGAAAATAACGAGATTATTTTTAATCTCGATAAGGAATATATAGATGCCGGTGGTGGTCTGCTTTATAAGAAAATTTTCCCTTATTTGCAGAATCCAAAGACCATTGAGAAAACCTCTCCATTCATCTGTTTCAAGGTCGATCATGTGAGAAACCAACAATATTTTTTGGAAGAGATAAAAGTGGTCATATATATTGTCTGCCATGAAAAGGCAATGGCACAAAGAGTGCAGAGCTATAAAACAAAGGAATATCTATCGGGTACAGTTATTGATATTTTGGGTGAAGAATTGAAAAAAACTTTATCTGGAATGGAAACAAATTGGATTGGTGAATTGACATGTGCAAGCAATACTGAGGAAGTATTGTACTATGAATACCCATGCAGAATACTTACGTTTACTGCAAAGAAGGAATCATATGGACATCAGTAACGAATCTTTATATCAGTACCTTATATATAGCTCACCAATTTATTATACCGAAGATTTAGTTTTATACCCTGTAAAAATGGGTAATGTGCTTGATTTCAATTTATATAAGTCAAGTATTATTGTTCGCAAAAACAGTATATTTCCAGTAAAAAAAATCATCAAGATGCCATATCTTGATTTTTTATTTTACTGTCATAACAACGTAGAATTAGCAAAAGAATTTAACATGCCATTTCTCCCTTACTACTATTCTTTTGCACTTCGGCTTTTACAGCTTGTATTTAAGGATCAAGAGGTATTGGCTAGTTCTACACAAGGGGGATTCAGAATAAATGGCAATGTTATAACCGCCGATCAGTTTGATGATATTCGGAGAATTATTATCCTACAAAATGGTATTGATTTTGACATTGATGAATTCATTCACTACGACACTGAACAGGAATTAAAGAAAGCCCAGGATGCTATATCTGGCAAAGATAAAGCCTCTCTTGAAGATTATATTGATTCTGTTTGTGTTGGAATGGACTTAACCGAAGAAAAAGTTAAGGGGCTAACTATTCGTAAGTTCTGGCGATATGTTAAACGAATAAATAAGCGTGATATTTTCAATGTTATGAAATCTGCTGAAAGTACAGGATTTGTAAAATTCAAAGAACCCGTCCAGTATTGGATGACTGAACTTGATGAGAGCGATAAGTTCAAAGATGTGAAAACAGATGCCATGTCATTAAAGAAAATGATTAGTGGCTGATGATTTATAAATCAGGAGGAATTTGCAATGAATACAAAGGGAAAAGAATTCGTTGTTTCAGTTGCCGACTTTGCATTTTACATCAATGGTGTATTAGCTTGTACAGGAGTGACTAACCTTAGTTCTTCTATTTCTGTATCTATGCAGGAACAGGCTGTAAATGCTGGTAAAGGTAATAAGAAAGTATTCTCATACAAATATGGTAGAGAACTTACAGCAGAACTTGAAGCTGCTGACTGGAAACTTGAGTACATTGCTTTACAGGCTGGTTCTCAGATTTCTAAAGGACTCAAAGATTCATATAGTCTTAATGAGTGCGTAACACTTGTAGCTGGAAAAGGTACAATTGACCATACACCTCTGACTGGTGCAAAAGTTGGTGTAGAACTTCCAAACGGTACATTCGTAGAAGTTACAGCCGATGGTACTTCAATTGACTTGACATCATATGGTCTTACAACTGAAAAAGTAAAATGTACATATCAGTACAATGCTATTTCAAAACGTATTACTATTGATGCAGAATCAACACCTTACATTGGAAAACTTGTTCTTCAGGCAGACAAGCATAACAGTAAGAAAGGTAAAGTTGGTGTCGTTGAAATCGTAATTCCGTCTTACTCACTTGACGGTAACTTTGATATTTCATTCACACCTGATGGTGTAGTAAGTACAAAGTTATCTGGTAGTGCCCTTGCTGTCGAAGGTGACGCTTGTGAAGATGGTAGTGCCGTATATGCATACATCTCTGAAATTGATGATGACAATACAGATATGGCTGTTTCTGAAATTGCTATCTCTGCACCGGCTACAACAATTAAGACTGGTGCAAACATGACACTTTCAGTTCTTGGTATTATTGGAGTTATGTATAAACCTACAGAGCTTGATCCAAAGGATTGTACATTCTCAATCGTAGATGCCGGAAACACTGCATTGACTGTAGGTGCAAAAACTGGTGTTGTGAGTGGTGCAACTGCATCTGGTACAGCAACAGTCAAAGCCGTTTACAATGGACTCGAAGACACAATTGAGATCACTGTAACAAAATAATTTCAGTAACTATATGTAGGTGGGTTTATACCTGCCTACATTTTTATTAGGAAGAAGGAGCTGAGATTATGACAGATGTAAAAGAAAATACAATTGAGATTGTTCAAGATAAAGTAAAAAATAAAGTTGAAACAAAATCAAGTACACCGAAACGAAAGGCATCTCTTACTAAAGAGTGTGACGTATTAGTATACAATGAGCGTACTAATACCGCTATCATTTCTTTTGATGGTTTCGGGTATGAATTAACTGGTATATCAAAAAATCCTGGTAATAAAATTTCTGTCAAATATTCAGGAGATATTCATTCTCCGAATTTTAAAGTTGAGAAGAAATAATGTGTAAATATGCATACATTCAGCTTAATGAAAAAACTAAGCAGAATATGATTTATTGTTCTAGTGGTGTGAAGATAAACTCAGAAGGTTTATGTATCTGCCAAAGATATTGCAGAGACAAATCTTGTTATATTCCACATAATCAAGATAAAATGCATTGCAAATATTACGAGGATTGTTAGCAAGTGTGGTGTTTTTTATTAAGCACTGCACTTGTGTATGATACCTATTAAAGAGGTTAAAAACTGTTTTGACTTTTTTAATGGGTATCATTTTTTATCGCAAATTATACAAATGTTTATCCACCATAATTATTAAAAAGTTCGTTTACAAAAGGAGATATAAATTATGACTATTAAAGAAGTAGCAAAAATGTTCAATGTGAATACAGAGAAAAGTAGAGCAATGAAGAATAAGCGTAAGGCTAAAGAAATCATGGAAAAAATCTTGATGTGCCCGAAATGTAAACAGCCGATGAACTGGGTAGAGGGTACGAATATTTGTGCGTGTCCTACATGTACATATACTATCGGCAAGAAAGAAAACAAAGAAACTTATAGTGTTTCTAAAACTCTTTCCGATAAGAGCCGTAGATTCCTGGAAAACAATTATTCACAGTTTGCTAAAGAAAGTACAGAGGTGTAATTTATGAGAAAATATACTGATGAATCAACATTTGAATTAAACGGAAAACACATAGTTTTCAGATATGTGTCCTCTCCTACTCTTTCTCAGAAAATGGACATTGTTGATGATATCGTTCACGGTGTTATCAATGATACTGTAGGGTATGAGCCTATTCTGTTTGATTATTTTGTAGCTGTTTCTCTTGTAAATAATCTGACTGATATTGCATTGCCAGAGTCTTTTACTGAAAGTGCTGATTTCATCGAGAAAACACGTATCGGACAGGTTATCAAAGAAACAGTTAATGTAAAAGATGTTATTGATGCTGCTGAAAGAAAAATTGATTTTGAGCGGAGCAAACTTGTCAATACATCAAAACTGGACGAATTATTTGAGGTGTTAATTTCTATCGCCAATAAATATTCTTCCACATTAGAGAATTTAAACACTGATGATTTCATGAATAAACTACAGAATGTAGCAGAGCTTGCAAAAATGCCACAAGATGATGTAGTTCGTGGAATTTTAGCGTATGAGAATTCTCAAAAAGAACAAGACAATACTAAAGTCGAATAAGAAGAGGGTTACTCCCCTCTTCTATTTTTTACGCTTTTAAGAAAGAGGGTTAGTAACATGGGTAGAACAACAATTTATAACAAAATTACAAACGAAGAATCTATCAAGAAAATCAATCCAAACAATAAACAGCTTTGTGAAGATTTTCTTGAATATCTTGCGTCTATTGATCGTGCCCCTTCCACAATTAACGGGTATAGAAATGACCTTGAAATTTTCTTCTGCTGGAACTTAGAGTACAACAACAATAAATTTTTCGTTGATATCAAGAAACGTGAGCTTGCACGATTCCAGGGATATGCAATCAATGAATGGGGTTGGAGTCCGAAAAGAATTCGTAGGGTAAAATCTGCTATCAGTAGCATGTCAAATTATATTGAAAATATTTTACAAGACGAAGACGAAGATTTTGAGAATTTCCGCTCTATCATTGGAAAGATTGAATCTCCGAAGAACGAAGCTGTTCGTGAGAAAACCATTATCCCAGATGATGACGTAGATAAATTCTTGGATAAATTAGTTAGTGAAGAACGATATCAACAGGCATGTGCTTTTGCTTTGGCTGCAATGAGCGGTGCTAGAAAATCAGAATTGTTGAGATTCAAAGTTGAATACTTCGATGAAAACAACATTGTTTACGGCGGTTTATATAAGACTCCTAAGATTAAAACTAAGGGAGCTGGTAAAACAGGTAAACAGCTCAATAAATATGTGCTTTATGAGTTTAAGAAATACCTTGATTTATGGATGGAGCAACGTAAGAAGCAAGGTATTGAGAGTGAATGGCTTTTTGTACATAGATGTGGTGATGGTTCTTATGCACAAATGAAAGTCAGTACCCTTGATAGTTGGGCGAACATCTTCTCAAATGAATTAGGTGTGGATTTTTACTGGCACTGCATGAGACATTATCTTAACACAAAATTATTGAAGCTGAATATCCCGGCAAATGTTGTTCAGGAATTTTTCGGATGGAGTAGTTCGGACATGGTTAATCTATACAACGATAGCGAGGTTTCCGAAGAATTCAGTAAGTATTTCACAAAAGATGGAATTGTTGAAGGTAAGAGTTCGTCTTTAAGCGATCTATAAATAAGCAATAATAAAGGAGGACTACCATGAGAAAAGCAAATAGCATGGCAGAACTTGAACAGTTGATCTTGAATGAGATGCAAAAAGCCATGACGGTTGTACATTCAAAATCTCTCAAAGATACAGAGAACGAAGTCCAGTCTTTCTATTCGCAGGGTTCTCCTAGTATTTATAAAAGAACTGGAAAACTTGGAAAAAGTGTTAGGAACTATGGTGTTTCTAAATACGGAAAAAATGTTCATTTCTATATTTGGTTGGATAGAACTTACAGTTATGTAGTTCCAAATCCAGACTTTATAGAAAAAGGATTTTCAAGTTATTTTTCAACCCCTATGGTATTTGATGCTGCCGAAGCTGGCACAGCAAATATCAAAGGTCGTTCTGGCTTCTGGGCAAGATCAGAACAGAAAATTCAATCTGACTTAGACAGTACATTTAGTAGTTTCTTTAGATAAGGGGAGGTGAAGTTATGTCAGATTTTATTGCTCACGTTATAGCGGAGCTTGATACCGCCAAAGCACAGCAACAAATGAATGCTTTCACAAATGCAAAGCACAAAATTGATGTTGATGTAAATTTGGTGTCCAAAAATGGAAATATAAACGGCTATTTGAATCAGATAAAATCACAATTTGGTCAGGCTGGTAATGTTGCTGGCAATAATTTCGCCAACTCTGTAAACAGTAGTCTTGGAAAAATCAATGTTAAAAATGCTGCTTCTCAGGTTGCAAATTTACAACGAACATTGAAATCAATGAATTTCAAGTCTTCTTCCATTGATACGATTACAAAAGATTTGCAAAATTTAGAACTTGAAGTGACAAAAGTTACTACAAGAATGAATGGACAGAATCTCAATGTAAGGGTTGATGGTATCGACCAAATGGGCAGAGCTGTCAGTGTCATAAAGGAATTTGATTCTGCAACTGGTACAATGTTGCGCACAAGTGAAACTGTATCTTCTTCTATGAAACAGATGTTCACCAGTGTTGATGTATCTAAATTAAGTGCAGATTTATATTCACTTGAAGCTGGATTTTCAAAATTAAAAGGTAGCACAAATAATTACTCTTCAGAATTATCAAAACTCAGAACAGATCTCTCTGGATTAAGTAATATAAGTGGTTTAGATAAACAACAGGCTGAATTTGAAAGAATAACTCAGGAAATTGGTAGATTAAAAGTTGCATATAAAGAAGCAAAAGCCGAAAATGTATCTTTGGCTTCATCACAGCAATTATTATCTCAAAAGACTGTGTTAGGTAATCAGATTGAGACATGGATGAATCGTAATACGAAAGCTGCCAGACTTTATAAGGACGAATTAGCAAATTTAACAACGCAACTTTCAAAAGTCGAAAGTGCTTCTGAATTAAAATCTGTTTCTCAAGCGTTCACTCAGATAAAAACTACTGCTGCTGCCTCCGGTAATCTTGGTAGAAGTGTTTTTACAACATTAAAAGAAAACCTTACAAGTTTAAGTCCTTTATTTGGAATGGGTGCAATGATAATCCAAAGCATAAATGCTGTAAAGAGCATGGTTAATTCAGTCATTGAGCTTGATACTGCGTTGGTTGATCTTCAAAAGACAACGACTATGACAAATTCAGAACTAGAAGGTTTTTATAAAGACGCAAACAGTGTTGCTATACAGATGGGTGTTTCTACCGAAGAAATTATATCCCAAGCTGCAGCATGGTCACGTTTAGGTTATTCTAGCAAAGATGCAGTTCAGGCAATGTCAAAATTGTCATCTCAGTTTGCTTCCATTTCTCCTGGAATGGATGTTGATACAGCTACAGACGGTTTAGTTTCTATTATGAAAGCATACGATGTCGATGTCAATGATGTATTAGATGGAGTTATGTCTAAAATAAATATCATTGGTAATACTGCTGCCACATCTAATGCCGATATTGTTGAAATGTTGACAAGATCATCTTCTGCAATGGCTGAAGCAAATAATACACTGGATCAGACAATTGCACTGGAAACTGCTGCTGTTGAAATTACACAAGACGCTGCTTCTGTTGGTACGGCTTATAAAACGTTGTCAATGCGTATAAGAGGGTACGATGAAGAGACAGAGGGATTTACAAATGATGTTGAAATATTATCTGGTGAAATTGCGGATTTAACCAAAACAGCAAAGACACCTGGCGGTATTTCATTATTCACAGACGATACTAAGAGTGAATATAAATCAACATATGATTTGCTTAAAGAAATTAGCGAAATCTATGATGATTTAACTGACAAACAACAAGCTCAACTTCTTGAAAAACTTGCCGGTAAGAGACAGGGACAGATAATTGCAGCAACGATCAAAAACTTTGATGCTGCTGAAAAGGCTATGGATAACATGGCTAACAGTGCTGGTTCTGCTGACAAAGAGATGTCTGTCATTATGGATTCTATGGAGTATAAAATAAATGCTCTCAAAGAAACAGGCGTTGGAATTGCACAAAACTTGTTCCAGCGTGATGACATGAAAGCTGTTGTAGATACACTGACAAATGTTTTATCAATAGTAGAGAAATTGACAGGTAAATTAGGATTGTTTGGTACTGCATTTACTTCAATTGCTACTACTATGTCTGCAACCAAAAACGTCGGTAGGGATGAAATGTTTTCCCTTTTATAAATATGCCGACAATTATATGTGTTCTATTAGATATAATAGTTTCCATATAATGCTTAATGAGATACATTAAGTTAAACGAAGCCTAAATATGCGGGGAAACTAGTACACTACAACTACTCTCCTACTATGGTAACATAGTAGGTTCGTAACAATGTTGTACTCTAGTAGTCCGCAGGGATAGTTCTTATAATTTAAGAAAAGCCCTCACTGTAGCGACAATAGGTGGTCATAGTTATATGAAACGATACTATGATAATATGCGCTCGGAACTACCGAATATGGCGGTTATTTACGGGAAAATCTTATCTTTCTCTTCCATATATGCTTGACCTTCATAACATAGAAGGTGATAAGAATTATGTTACCATTTATACCCACATTTATTGCATTCAAATTGCGAACGTGCGGTTTTACTTAACATTCCAAATGCATATCCATGAACTGCTTTCTGCATTGTCGATATTTTCTTTATATCTATTGATTGACAAGTTGGGCATTTAGGGACGTTTTCTGTATGAGGAATTAGGGTAGTGCCACATATTCCACATTTAGTCATCGTTGTATTTTTATATGTGATGTTACATTTTGTGCATAACATATTATTTTTAATTTTATTATTTGATGTAAGCTGTTTACATTTCATATTCATACCTCCTAGTTAATTATATATCTATATTACAAAGTGTTCAAGCACCTTTTTAATTTTAATGTTCGATGTTTACAACTATAGATACACAATTAACTGGAATTACTAATAAGGTCGGTGTATTTGGCAAGTCTTTAAATAATATATTTAGAGATTTTCAAAGTGGTCAAGGATTTAAAAATAGTCTGTTTGGAAAAGGTATGACAAGCAATGATATCGGTTATATTACCGATTTCATGAAACAAATAGAAGCTGGAGTACCAACTGGTCAAGCATGGGCTGCCACAATGAAGAACGCTAGTGTTGCCGGAAAACAAATGGCTGTTCAAGTTAAATCTGGTGCAGTATCGCTTGAACAACTTCAAACATCTGCTAATACTTCAAAAGCTGCTATGATTGGCTTAAGAGTTGCAACAGTTGCTCTCAATATGGCTTTAAGTATGGGAATTGCATTTGCGATTCAAGCTGCTGTAACTGGTTTAAATAATTTTGTACATGCAGCCAAAAATGCCTCTGAAGCTGCGGACGATCTTTCTCAAAAATCACGGGAACACATCACTGAATTAGAGGATGAAAAAAATTCTATTGAAGAGTTAATTCAGAAGTATGTTGAATTAAAAAATAGTGACACTCAAGATTCTTCTACCAGAAGTGAAATTGCTGAAATTCAAAGTTCAATTACTTCACTGGTCGGTGAGCAAGCCGGAAATCTTGATTTAGTAAATGGAAAGTTAGACACTGAGCTTGGCAAGTTAAAAGATATCCAGTCCCAAATTGCAAAAGATAATTTACAAGATGCTGTTGCCAATTACAAAAATGCAAAGGAATCATCAAAGTCTGCAATCGGTGAAGATTCTTATTTGATGTTCGATGGATATGCATATACTGGAAAACGTGAAAAGAATCTTGAAAAAATTCTGGAAGACGCTGGTTACGGTGGAAATGTTCAATCTGGTGGTATATTCGGAAACACTCTTTTTGTAATGGATGAGTTTGATAATGATTACAAGAAATTAGAGAATGCTGCCGAAAAAGCTAAGTACCTTAAAGGAATGATTGATACCATTGAAAACAGTGGGGAAAATTATGCAGACAGTTCATTATATGCTGGTCTTAAAGATCAATATAATGCATATATGGAGTATGTTGACAACCAACACGAAGCTGCCAGTAAATTATTAGAATTTGCAGCCGATTATTTGCAATACGATGATAAATTATCTGCTATGACTGTTGACTCAGCAGATTCTTTAGAAAAATATCGTGATACTATGGTTGATTCTATAATGGATCTTCCACAGTTGGAAGCTGCAATAGCCGATGGTTCAATCGACAAAGATTTTGTTCAATCTTATGTTGATACATGGTTAAGCACTATTGATAAATACTCTGACTATTATAACGAGTTAGAGAATGAATCTTCCACTGCAGCAAGTATCATCGAAGAAGCAAATAGCAGAATTACAGAGAGTATAACTCAGGCATCAGAAACTACAACAAATTTGATTTCTGGTATTACAAGTGCCCAAAGTGCTTTAAGTGGTCAGAAAAATGGTCAGTCTATTTCTATTGCCGACTTCAATTCAGACGAATTAAAGGATTATCAAAGTGCCCTTGAATATGTCAACGGTACAATGCAATTAAATTCCGAAAAGGTAAAGGAAATTGCACAAGCAAAAGCAGACGAACAGGTGGCAATTAACAATACCAATAAGGCACTGGAACAGGCTAAGTATTTAGAGAACGCAAAGCAAATTGAGCAGTATCGCCAAAAACTACGTGATGCAAATTTTGCAGAAGGTGAATCTCAGCAAAGTGTACAAGCAAGTATTGATGCTTTGCTTACTGAGAATAGTGCCATTGCAGACACATGTAAACAATATGATTTGTTGTCAACATCTATTCAAGAAGCTGTTGGTGCATATCAAAACTGGCTTAATGCTCAAAGTGGTTCTGATTATGGAGATATGGCAAGTGATGCTGTAAGTGCCATTCAACGAATCAGAGATACTTATGATTCAAACTCTGATGTATACGGAGATTTTGGTTCAAAGAAATTTGAAGCTGCCATTGATTTTATTGTGCCGGATTCAGTTGACGGTGACGATTTAAGTGCGATTGAATCTTATATGTCTGATTTCAAACAGTATTTGAAATTCGATGATAATGGTACGGTTGATGGTCTTGATATTGATAAATTCTTAGAGAATTCTGTCAATGCTGGACTCATGAAATACAGTGAAGATGATGGTTTCCAGGTTCTCGGTGGAAAGAAAATGGAGGACTTCGCAGAAGGTCTTAATATGTCTTCTGGAATGGTTCAAGCATTTTTCGATGAATTACAGTTAAAGGGTGCTGACTTTGACTGGGGCGATGAAGCCGTTAAAACGATGGGTGATTTAGCGGTTGAAGCAAATGAAGCTGCAGAATCTTTGAGAAGTGTAGATCAGTTTAAAGATTTAAAAATCAAGACAGATGTTTCGGATTTATCTACAACAGAAGAACAAGTTTCTGCTTTGGATGCTACCATTGCCGAAATGGAAAAAGTCAAAAGTATTAACCTTGATGACTCAAGTGTTGAAAATGCAAACTCCGTTATTCAGTATTGCTTATCACAGAAACAACTCCTTACTCAGCCGGATGTTATGCGTGTTGATACTTCGCAAGTTGAAGGAGATATTGGAAAAGCATTATCATTATTGCAAGAATTTCAGAATGCACAAAATGACTTAGAAATTAAAGCTGCTGTCGGTGCGGACACTTCGGAAGCTGAATCAAAAGTCAATTCTTTGGCAGAAGAAATTCAAGGAATGAGTTCAACTTATATCAGTTGCGGACTGGAAATTGATACTACATCTGTAGAATCAATTCAGTCATCTATTCCTGAATTAACGGCTGAAATGATTGTAAATGCAGGTGTTGATGATTCTGCTGTTGCTGGCTACAATCCAGATTCTAAAACATGTGATGTAATTTATGATCCGAAAACAGACGCTTTGCCAGAATCATTTGACGCAATTAACCGTGATGTAAACTATGTACCACATACAGGTAACTTGCCGGAATCTTTTACAACTCTTACACGTTATGTAAATTATGTAAAGACTGGTGCTGTAGATGTAAATGGTACAGCTCATGTTTCTGGTACTGCAAAAGCTGGTGGTGACTGGGGTACTGCTCCAGGAGGTAAAACACTTGTCGGAGAACTTGGACGAGAAATCGTTGTAGATCCGCACACTGGAAGATGGTATACAGTTGGTGACAATGGTGCTGAGTTTAGGGACATACCTGCTGGTGCTATCGTTTTCAATCATGTACAATCAGAATCCTTGTTGGAAAATGGCTATGTTGCTGGTCGTGCTGCTGCACTTGTAAGTGGTACAGCTTTGGTGACTGGTGGGTATAAGCCATATAAACCAAGTTCATCTCCATCCACAAAGAAATCTTCCTCTAAATCAAGTAGTTCTTCTAGTGGTTCAAGTTCTAGCAGAAGTTCTAGTGGAAGTTCTTCTTCAAAATCAAGTTCTTCTAGTTCAAGTAGTTCTTCTGAGAAAGACTTTGAAGAAACATTTGACTGGATTGAAATTGCTATAAAACGAATCAGTGAAGCGATTGACAGAGTAAAAGTAAAAGCAGAAAGCGCATTCAAAACGTTGGCAAAACGTAATAGTGCTGCTGCCGATGAAATCTCTTTAATCACTCAGCAAATCAATACTCAGAATCAAGCATACACCAGATATATGCAACAGGCTAATTCTGTCGGTTTATCATCTGACTGGATGGATAAGGTAAAGAATGGCACGATTGATATATCCACGATTACTGATGAAGACCTGTCTGATAAGATTAAGGATTTTCAAGACTTTTATGAAAAAGCGATTGAAGCAAAAGACGCTGTAGCCGATTTACATGAAGAAATCGCCAAGTTATATGCTGACAGATTCAGTAACATTTCCACTGATTTTGATAACCAGTTGGCTCTTGTACAACATTTAACTGATACATATAACACTGGGCTTGATACACTGGAAGCAAAAGGCTTAAAAGGAAGCAAGGTTTATTACCAAGCTCTCCAAAAAGCTGAAAAAGAAAATCAGGCAATTCTCCAAAAAGAATTAGTTGATTTAACGGAATCTTTCAATCAGGCAATGGCTTCTGGTGAAATCGAAAAGGGTTCTGAGCAATGGTATGAGATGCAGAAAAGCATCAATGATGTCAAAGAGGCAATTGATGAATCTAATCTCTCACTGCTTGAATATCAGAAAACAATGCGTGAGCTTGATTGGGAATATTTTGATTATATGGAAGACCGTATATCAAATATTACCGATGAAGCAGATTTCCTCATTGACTTAATGGCAAATGGAAAGTTATTTGACGATAAAGGTCAAATGACAGATACCGGCATGGCAACTATGGGATTACATGGACAGAATTACAATGTCGATATGGCACAAGCTGACCAATATGCCAAAGCTATCAAAGAGTTAAATGCGGAAATTGCCAAAGATCCATATAACACTGATCTCATTGAACGTAGACAGGAACTTCTCGAATTACAGAGAAAATCTATTCTTGCTGCCGAAGATGAAAAACAGGCTATGATTGATTTGGTAAAAGACGGAATTGAAGCGCAGCTTGATTCTCTCAAAGATTTGATAGATGCTTATACAGATTCATTGGATAGTGCAAAAGACCTCTATGATTATCAGAAAAAGGTAAAAGAACAATCTGATGAAATTGCTTCTTTGCAGAAACAGTTATCAGCTTATGCCGGAGATAATTCAGAGGAAACTAAAGCTACAATTCAGAAAATCCAGGTTGATTTATCAAAAGCTATGGAAGAATTGCAAGAAACAGAGTATGACAGATACATCACAGACCAGAAAAAATTATTAGATGATTTGTATAATGAATATGAGTTATCTCTTAATGCAAGATTGGATAACGTTGATGCTTTTTTATCTGACATGATTGATTCAATCAATGCAAATTCATCTTCTATTAGCGATACAATTCAACAAGAATGTGCAAATGTTGGCTATACATTGTCAGAAACCATGAATTCTATCTGGACGAATGATGGTGGTGCTTTTACTGTTATTTCTAAATATGGCGATCAGTTCTTAACACAGAATACTTCTACATTGAATGCGATTCTTGGTATTAAGGCTTATACTGATGCTTTGATTGCAAAGGCAGATGCAGAGGCGAAAGCTAAAGCGGAAGCCACAAAGAAACAGACGGAAGCAAGTAAACCAGCAAGTCAACCTTCAAAACCGTCAAACAATACTCCTTCTACGCCATCAAAACCGGCACGAACCGATAAGGATTACTATGGTGTTGCTCTTGCTATTTGGAACGGTAACTATGGTTGGGGAACTGGAAATACCAGAGTTAGCCGTTTGCAAGCTAAAGGTTTTGATGCCAATAGAGTTCAAAGTATCGTAAATCAGATGGGCAGAGAAGGTTATGTACGTTCTGGTGCGTGGGTTGGTAGATACCAGGGAATCCGTGACCTTTCACCATATCATTACAATAAATATGCTGTCGGTCTGAAAAATGCTGCGAAAGCTGAAAATGCGTGGGTAAATGAGCTTGGTAGTGAATCTATTGTCAAGCCATCTGAGAACGCTATTGTAACTCATATCGCAAAAGGTGACAGTGTGCTTACCGCCGATGCCACACGAAACATATGGGATATGGCAAGCGATCCGTCTGGATTTATTAGTGGGAACTTGTTTAATAATGGTATTCTTTCTGGTCTTGAACCTTATATGCGTGTAAATAATAACAGCATAGGTGAAGTTACATTTAATCTGCCAAATGTAACAAACTATGAGGAATTTATGAATCGTGCAAAAAAGGATGAAAAGTTTGAAGATATGATTCAAGCTATGACGATTGGTATTGTTGCTGGTAAAAGCACATTAGCCAAAAATAAATATAAGTGGTAAATGAGGGGCTGTAATACGCCCTTCATTTTTATTAGGAGTAAAACATGATTTTAGAAAAAGAAATGCAAAAAAGAAAAATTCAACGACTTCTGAAATCGAATGATTCTTTAATACTCAAAAATAAAGAACTTATCGAAGAAAATACTATATTGAAACAGAAGATATCCTCTCTTGAAAAAGTTATATCTGACATACAAGAATCCGAGCAAATCTATCGTGACGGTATAGCGGATATAAAAGAACTAAAAGAAAAATATTCTCAGGCAATTATGTCTGTTAATTCTATGAAGAAAAAATATAAAAAAGAAATGGATGACTTCGTAAAAAATATGAAACGTCAAAAGTAAACAGTTATTTTTCACAATAAACTAATGGAGGAATTATTATGTATGGTTATGATTTTATTTTTCGTGATGAAAAATTAAGTAGTCATGGATATATGGTATGCGATTTTGATGATGCTTCGTCTGCAAATACTGCGACAACTGACTCTCAAAGAGATTTTACTTCTATTTCAATGTTTGGAAGTAAATATTTTCCTATTTTATATTATACATATAACAGCCAATTAGTTATGGAATTCTCAATATGTAAAATAGGCGATAAAAACAATAAAAATTTAATTTCTCCAACTGAATGTGCAGTTATAAAAAGATGGCTTGGATCTCCAAATGCATCTGAGCTGCGGTTGTGTAGTGATGAATATGATGGTTACTTTTGGAATGGTACATTTAATATAGAAGAAATTCATTATGCTTTTGGCTGTATAGGCTTTCATCTAACATTTACTGCCACTGCCCCGTTCGGCTATAAGGATAAATTGAATTTTAGTGGATCTGTTGACAAGGACGGATCAATTAGTATCAATGACACAAGCGATGAAGAAGGTTATCTGTATCCTGATATTACAATAACGCTTAAATCTGCTGGTGATTTAAAAATCACTAATGAGTACGATAAACGGACAACTGTTGTGCGTGGTTGCTCATCTGGTGAAACTTTGACTTTCACTCATCTTTTGCAAATTATGTCAAGTAATAATTCTCATGAGTTGGGTGATGATTTTAATTATAAGTTTATACGAATTAACAATGAGTATGGCAAAACAGTTAATAAACTGACATTTAACTTACCTTGTACATACTCAATTTCATATAACCCAATAGCGAAGGTGGTGATTGCATAATGAATACTTCTTTATATGGTGGTCTTATAGAAATAAGTCCAGATGGACAGCCTATTGCACCTGATCTCGTATTGGCTTATCGTGGTGGGACAAAACAAGGAATTATTCATAATGTTCAATCACTTACCAATAAAAATGATCTTGCACAAGCTGCTGAAATTACTTTTGATGTTTATAAAAAGGTTGATAATGTTACATGTGAATTATGGAACGACATTAGAGACTTTAGATTGATCTATATCCCACATCTTGACACAGCATCTTTTAATCCGTGGTATGAACTTTCCGTTGAAACAGATGAGGATGACGCTACTATAAAACACTGTCAAGGTGTTCATTTACAAGAAGCTGAACTTGGACAGCTTAGTTTAAATGACATTGAAATCAACACAGAGGATGATATTGCAAGGGACGATTACACCCCTACTATTATATATGATCCAACTAATCCAGAAGGATCTGCATTAGATAGAATTTTAAAAGATAAAGCATCCCATTATACAATTGTTCATGTAGATTCCTCTATCGCTAATTTGCAAAGAACATTTTCATGGGATGGTTCTACTATAAAAGGCGCATTTGATGATATCGCAAATGAAGTAGAATGTTTGTTTGTTTATGGCGAATCAGTCAATAATGATGGAAAAATCCACAGGACAATTTCTGTTTATGATTTAAACGATGTTTGTATGGAATGTGGAGAACGTGGAACATTCACAAACAAAATGTGTACCAAATGTAACTCTGCTAATATTAAATTTGGATATGGTTCAGATAGTGGTATCTTTTTAAGCCATGAAAATTTCGCCGGAAATATTTCGTATTCTTCAAATAAGGATGAAGTAAAAAACTGTTTTCGTTTGGTCGCTGGTGATGATTTAATGACAGCCACAATTAGAAATATAAATCCAAGCGGGAGTCAATATATTTGGTATTTTAGTGATTCTGTTCGTGCCGATATGTCAAAAACATTACGTGACAAATTATCTACTTACGAAAAAGAATACGCTTCATATTCATCAGATAAAAAAATTGATATTCCATCTACTGTTATTAGTGATTACAATACACTAATCAATAAATATAAGTTGTACGATAGTTCTTTAATGAATGTGAAATATCCAATTGTAGGGTACTCTTCTTTAACAGATTTGTATTATTCTGCTTTAAATTTTTACAGTTTATTAAAAACTACTCTTGCACCAGTCTCAGAACGTGGGACGAAAACAACGGCTGCACAAGAAATCAAGAAATTGACTACCAATACGCTTTCACCTCTTGGTATTCAAAATGCCAATAAAGCGTCTGTATCTACGGTTACTTTGGCTCTACAAAATTATGCGAAAGTTTTTGTAGACACATCATTGTATAGAATTACAGCAACAAATGATTCATACAGTGGGAACGTTTGGAAAGGAACTATCACTCTATCAAGTTATGCAGATGAGAATGATAAGGCAACCACATCAATTATAACAATATATGTATCAGATGCTACATCGGATTTTATTAAATGTCAGCTTGAAAAAGCAATGAAAAAAAATGATGTTGATGCTACTGGAACAGTTACTTTATTTAAAAAGGACGAGGCTGAATTCAAAAAGGCTTTGTCCTTTTATAGTGTCGATAATTTGAATATTCTTGCAAGTATTGTAAGAGGTTGTTTAGACATTCTAATTCAACAAGGTATTGCTGATCCAGAAAATGATATGTATGAATCAATGTATTATCCATATTACAGTAAAAGCATATGGATTGAAGATGAGTTGAGGGAACGTGAATCTGAAATTCTGAAATTGCGTGGTTCTAAAAGTAATCCAGAAGGTGTTCTTGATTATATCGAAAAGCAGCGACAGGTTATTGCGAATAATTTGGATTTGCATACTTATCTTGGGAATTCACTTTGGACTGAGTTTTGTTCATTTAGACGTGATGACACATATAAGAATGATAATTTCATTTCTGATGGATTGTCAGACAAAGAACTTATTATGCAAGCCAAAGAATTTATCAAAAATGCGGAACGTGAAATTGTAAAATCTGCTACTTTGCAACACACCATTAGTTGTAATTTGAGTAACTTTTTACTCGTAAAAGAACAAGATGTTGAATCATCTCCTGTTCCAATTGTTACTTTGGCTGGTGTAAATATTGTGTCACACGATCAATTATATTTCGTGAAAGGTGATGCAACATTTTCTCCACTCTTAGTAAATTTTGATGTTGGTAATTGGGTTCGTATAGAGATTGATGAAACAATTTATAAATTGCGTTTGACTTCATATAAGATTGATTATGATAATCTTGATTCTTTGAATGTAGAATTTTCTGATGTAACCTATGGATTAAATTCTGCTTCTGATATCCAGAGTATCTTATCACAAGCTCAGTCTATGTCAACATCATATTCAATGGTGCAGCATCAAGCGAATAAGGGTAATAATGCCAACAAACAAATCATGGATATGGTTGAAAATGGATTAAACCTTACTAACAAGAAAATTGTAAATGCTGCAGACAATCAAAATATGGTTGTGGATGAGACTGGTTTGCTCATGCGTGAAAAAAATGAGTTTGGTGATGATTACAGTTCTGAGCAAACAAAAATAATCAATCATGGCTTTTACTATACAAACGATGGTTGGAAGACTGTTCAAACTGGACTTGGTAAGTATATTTACTTTGATCCTGAATCTGGTACATACAAAGAGGACTATGGAATTATCGCTCATAAAATTGTCGGTAACATTATTCTCGGAAATAAAGTTGGAATCTATAACACTTCTGGTTCAGTAAAAATTGACGAAAATGGTTTTACTGTTACTTCGGACGCAAACGATACAAATAAAGATTTGTTTACTTTGCAGCGAAAGAACGAAGATGGATCTTACACTAAATATGTATATGTCGATGATGATGGAAATATCAAAATTAACGGCAAACATATTCAGATGACAACCAGTGATGATCTTGGCTCTTATATTGATAAAACAATCAAGCAAGAAGCATCTGCTCTTGTGGTTCAACTTGACAATGAATATATAGGCATTACGACTGATTCCAATGGTAATGGTGGTAATTTTACGGATTGCTATACAAATGTAACTGTATTTTCTGGAAGCACTGATATCACAAAGTCATCAGACTTATCTTGGACAATCACTGCAACAAGTGGTGTTACTGGTGAATGGGATAAAACTAAATATCGCTATACCTTAAAGGGACTGTCTACCGACCGTGGAGAAGTAGTATTTGATCTCATTTATATGGGTAAAATTGCCATAAGTAAAAAGCTGCGTATTGCAAAACTTAAAGCTGGTGCAACTGGTGGACAAGGAATACAAGGTATTCCAGGAAAAGATGGTAAGGATGGTATTAGCACTTATATTCATATTAAATATAGTTCTGTAGCAAATCCTACTGATGATATGTTGACAGAAGTTCCGGCTGCGTACATTGGTATTTGTGTTGATACAAATTTAAACGATCCTATTACTGCAAGTTCTTATACTTGGAGTCGTTTTTCAGGTAAGGACGGTGCTGATGGAACACCTGGTTTAGATGGAAAAGATGGTGAAGATTCTTTTGTGCATTTCGCATATGCTCAATCTGCCGATGGAAGTGTAAACTTTAACGTTTGTGAGTATGAAGGTGCAACCTATATAGGCGTATATACTGACAATATCAAAGCAGACAGTACAGATTATAAAAAATATGCATGGTCAAAATTTAAGGGCGATGATGGTAAAGACGGAGATAGTATATATATTACTTCTACGGAAGTTGTATATATTCCTGGCGATAACGGAATTACACCACCGCAAGCAAATTCTCTTGCTACCAGTGATGGCAAAAATATTGTTGATAGTAATGGAAATGAAATTGCAACGAATAAATGGTTATCTTCTATTCCATATGTAATTGAAGGTTCTTATCTTTGGACGAGAACTACTGTAAATTATTCAGACGGAAATTCGACCGTCACATACAGTGTATCGAGACAAGGTATTGATGGAACTGACGGTAAAGACGGTATCAATGGACGTGATGGTAGAGATGGTTCAAGTAATTATGTCCATATAAAATATTCTGCTTATCCAAATCCTACAGATGACCAAATTTCAGAAATTCCTTCTGATTATATAGGTATTTGCGTCAACGATGTAATAAAAGATCCTGACTCTGCAAGTTCTTATGTATGGTCTAAGTTCGCTGGTAAAGATGGTGAAGATGGTATTCCAGGTAAAAATGGTTATGTTCATTTTGCTTATGCCATGAGTGCTGATGGTAAGGAAGGATTCTCTAAATCCGAATTTACTGGTGCAATTTATATTGGAGTATATTCAGACAATACACAAGCAGACAGTGGAAATTATAAGGATTACACTTGGTCAAAAATTAAGGGTGATGATGGTAAAACACCAGTAAAAGGTGTTGACTATTTTGACGGTACATCTTCATATTTATGGATTCGTTACTCCGCTAATTCTGATGGAAGTGGTATGACTACGACTCCAAGTGCAGATACAAAATATATAGGTACTGCGACTACCACAACAAACACTGCGCCAACTACAATAAGCAATTATAAATGGTCGAAATATGTAGGCGAAAACGGAACTCCTGGAAAAAATGGATATGTTCATATTGCTTATGCTGACTCTGCCGATGGCAAAACTGGATTTAGTAAAACAGTTGGAACGGGTAAAAAATACATTGGTCAATATACCGATAATACTGAAGCCGATAGTGATGATTCGACAAAATATACGTGGACTTTAATTAAAGGAACGGACGGAAAGACACCTATTAAGGGTGTAGATTATTTCGATGGTACATCTTCTTACCTTTGGGTACGTTATGCTACTGATGCAAATGGTACTGGAATGACTGCAACTCCATCATCAACGACAAAATATGTTGGTATAGCATCAACTACCACTTCAACCGCACCAACAAAATCAAGCGAATATAAGTGGTCTAAATATGTAGGTGAAAATGGCGTTCCTGGTGAAAACGGATATATTCATATAGCTTATGCCGATTCCTCTGACGGTAAAACTGGTTTTGATACAGTTAATGGAACAAATAAAAAATATATCGGACAATATACTGACAATATTGAGACAGATAGTAAAAATCCCACAGATTACACTTGGTCAAAAATTAAGGGTGATGATGTTACTATCACTTCTACTAAAGTAGAATATATCACCACAACAGAAAATTCTTCTGTTCCTCCAGAATCAGTTGAGCTTGTTACAAATGATGGAAAATCATTGATTGATAATTCTTCTAATTTATTCGTAACGAATAAATGGTCAGATGAAATCCCTGATTTAGTAGATGGCATGTACCTTTGGACAAGAACAACCGTTCAATATTCAGATGGCAACTTTACTGTCTCATATACCAATGCAAAACAAGGTGATGTTGGTGATGCCGGAAGAACTTATTTCTTAGAACTTGATACAAGTGCTGTAAAAATTGACGGAAATAATATTATTACACCAGATACGATAAAAGCAAAAGGATATTATAGAGATGGGGATGGGGATCGAGTTGTTTACCCATGCCGTTTTATTATATCAAAAACTTATAGTGATAATCGTACAGAAGAAATTATAAGTTCATCAAATAATATTTCCGAACAAATATTTACTATTTATGGTGAGGCTAACATGCCAGCTTTTTACACTATAGAAATGCACAAAGCTAATCAAATTCCAACTGAAGATAATCTACTTGATATTCAGACAGTTCCTATCTTAGTTGATAGTTCAAACATGCTTATCGGAGCAAGAAACCTGTTGAAGAAATCGAACCAGCTTGAAGGTTGTCATTATTATGGAACTGACAAAGTATATTCTATTTCTGAAGCTGAAATTGATGCAAAGCGTGTAATCAAGGTACAGCCTGGAACTGGCTCAAATGCTGCCAAGGCTGTGTACTACGAAGTATATACGGACAATTTGGTTGCTACGGAACTTGGAACGAAACTGACGGTATCAATGAATGTATATTCTCGTCAAAATATGACACTCAATGTTTGCCTTGCAAATACGAATGGTGTAATGCAGACAACTGATATGCAACAGATACAGCTTACATCTGGATGGAACAAGGTTTACACCGTCCTGACTTTAGAAGATACAGAGTTTGATATTGTATCTGACAATCGTGACATGTTCGTTACATCTTCAGGTCAGTTGATTTCTACTGGCAATGTTGGGGTGACATCAAATGTGCTTAGAATTACAGATAACATGAACAGTAATGACTATTATGCAATTGATTATATCCAGTTGGAAAAAGGAAACCGTCCCACAGACTACTACCCTGCTCCAGAAGATTTAACAGATTACGCAGATAAGATTACTGGTGATATGTCTGACGAATTGAAGAAGATTATCTCTGATGTAATTAACGATGTTGTTTCAAATAGAAAAGACTTTGATGATTTGGTCGGCGAAGATGGGCGTATAGAAGAAATCCGGAAAAGTAATGTCACGACACAACAACAAGTTGATAAGGTACAAACTGATGTCAATACATACATTGTTCGTGTTGATGCCATAAACGGAAGAGTTGAAAGTATAGAGCAAACGACTGAATGTTTCTCTATGGAAGATGCCGGACTGCGTATTACAAGAAAGATTTCTAGCCAAGATCCGTCTATGCAGTTATCAATGCTGTTGAGCGAGCAAAAGTTAAGTTTCTACCAAGGAACAGATGAAGTTGCTTATTTCAGTAACAATAAGCTGTATGTAACGGATGCTGAAATCTTAGATAGATTGCAACTTGGAAAGTTTGCTTTTATCCCACGTTCAAATGGCAACCTGTCATTTAGGTACTTGGGGGGGCAATAAATTCTTAGCCATAAAGGAGGTGGTATTGTATGGCTTTAAGCGGAAGTTTTACGACCAGTGGATACGAAGGAAGATGCTGGAAATTTAGCTGGACTGCTTCACAAAATGTTGGCGCAAATACATCTACAATCTCTTATACTGTCGAAGCTATAGGAGGTAGTGCTGGATGGTATATGACTGGACCATGTAAGGTAGTTGTTGCCGGGAACATAGTTTATAACAACACTGGTCGATGGAAACAATATAAAGGAAAGCTGTGTAGTGGATCTGTTACTGTTAGTCATAACAGTAATGGTACGCAATCTTTTTCAGCAAGTATTTCTAGTGCTATTTACTATTACGCAGATGGTACTGGAAACGGAAGTGGTAGTTGGTTTCTTGACACCATACCAAGAGCATCGCAGCCATCTGTAAACAACTGGCCTTCAAGCGTATCTTCGGTAAACATTGGCGATCAAATAACCATACATATGAACAAGAAAGCGAACTTTACACATAAGGTAACAGCTACATTCGGAAATAAGTCAGAAGTAGTAACGAACTCTTGTGTGGATAATGTCGTATGGAATGGATTTACGATAGCAAAATATGCTGGTCAGATACCGAATGCGACAAGCGGAACATTAACATTCACTGTTGATACGATGAATGGAAGCACAAAGATTGGTACGAAAACTGTGTCAGTTACTGCTTATCTCCCGGCATCCGTAGTTCCTACATGCAATATTGCATCGCTTTCCAATACGAATAATACATTTGGATGTTATGCGAAGTTGCTTTCTGGAGTTAAGGTAAAACCTACTGCTTCTGGTGTGTACGGGTCATCCATAAAAACACTGAAGATATCCGTTACTGATATGTCAGATAAAACAGCATCAAGCGGAACGGAATATACATTCGATGCGTTTACAAAGACAGGAACAAAAGTTGTCAAAGTATCTGCTACCGATAGTAGAGGTCGTTCTGCATTTGTTGCATTAGATGTTACGGTAGTTGATTATAGTCTCCCATCCGCTTCTATCACAGCATCTCGTGGTACTGGAACAACTACCAATAATTTCGTATCAGACGATACCGGAGATCATGCTAAAATCGTTGCCAAAGGTTCTGTAAGCAGTATATCCGGCAACACGCTCACTCCTGTCCTACAATACAGAATTGCAGGGCAATCCGCTTGGACAAACCTAGATATCAGTACAAGTTCATTATCTCTTAATGATATTCGTGTTATCGCTGTTTCGGACACTGAAGCATACGATATCAGAATTATCATTCGAGATAAAGCAGGTCGTGAAGCCACAGCCACAATGACATTATCAAACGGCTTCGCAACTATGGATTATAAAGCTGGTGGTGATGGTATTGCGTTTGGAAAAACCGCTAATCGCTCTGGTTTTGATTGTGCTATGCTGATGCGTATTTTTAAAGGTGTAAATCTAATGAATGAAAATACGCCCGGTGGATATGGATGGTCTGATTGGTACTATAATAATAATGGAACTCAAGGAAAACGTGGGCGTATCTACGCAAATTCTGATGGTATACATATCAAAGCAGAAAATGGAAAGGGATTTCTTGATGGAACATGGAGTGGTTCACTTTCAGATAGAAGAATGAAACGTGATATTGAACCAATTGTACAAAATATCATAGACGCAGTAGGAGAAGTGCCGTTCAAACAATTTAGAATGTCTGCACCAGATTATGACCATGAGGTACTTTATGTCGGTATTTTGGCACAAGATCTACAACGATCATTTCAAAAACATGGAGTAGCCGATAAGTTACTTATGTTAGATACAAGAAAACTTAATCCTGATGATGAAGATGAGTATTACTGTATTGAGTATACTCATTTTTTAATTGTCCGATTACTTTATGATGAGATGAAATTACAAGCGTATGACGAACGCTTAAAAAATATCGAAAAGATACTTGGTATATAAAAATGGAGGAAATATATTATGGCAAATACTACTCGAATAAAAGATCTTTCTAGTGTTACTACCCCTTCCGATTCTGATGTCATCGCTGTCGATGGCGCAAATGGGACTAAGGGTATCACTTTGGCGAATCTCGCAACAACAATTTTAAACAAATTGTCTTCAAAAACTTATGGACTCGATCAAGGTACAAAAACGTTACCAATGGCTGTTAATGAACTTTATAAAAGTTCTGTAGGAAACAGTGCTGCTGGTCACAATTCTATTTTCAGAGGCAAGAATCTTGGGACTTCTTATACTTCGGCTATGTCAAAAGCTATTCAAAATGGAACTTTTGATGATTTATATGTTGGAGATTATCTGACGATCAATGGTACTGTTTACCGAATTGCTGGTTTTAACATTATTAAAAATTGTGGTGATAATGTGTCAATTGGTAATAACATGTGCCTTGTTCCAGATTCTGCATTATATAACGCACAGATGCACAATACAGATAGCGGTCAGTACACGGAAGGCTCTGCTGCAAATACAACAACTGGTGCATATGCAAACTCAGATATGAGAACATCTAACCTTGCACAAGCTACTCAGAAAATTGTAAATGATTTTGGATCTTCTCATGTTATATCATACAGAGATGTTTTACCGAATGCTACTGCTGACGGAAAATCTTCGGGCTGGGCGTGGTATGACTGCAAAGTTGAACTGATGTCAGAAGTAATGGTATATGGAACTAAAGTATGGGCTAACAGTGGCTATGAAGTTGGATGCATCAACTCTCAGCTTCCATTGTTTGCATTAGCACCAGAATACATTCACCGTCGCTTCAACTATTGGCTTCGTGGTGTGGGGAGTGCGACTTCCTTCGCTCGTGTGAACGGCGCCGGTGATGCGAGCTACGGCAACGCCTCTTATTCTTTTGGTGTTCGCCCGCTCTTCTTCGTTAATTAAGATGTTGACGGAAATATGAAACAATATCTGTAATCCCATCCACCTTTAGGTGGGTGGTGTTACAGCCATACATTGAAGGAGATAAAAATGTCGGTATTAAAAGCAAATCGAAAGCCATCTCCTTTTGAAGTTGAGCATTATGCATATAAAATCAGAACTGTAATAACTGATTTAGCACTTCGTAAATTTGGGCTGAAAGAATATACTGAAAAGCCTAAACCAGAAGCATACAGTAAATGGAATCAACAGCAAAAGGATGGCTATGATAAATCTGTAGCAAAGAATAGGGAACGCTACGAAGCATTCATTGAATGGTTTATACCAGATGAACAGAAAGTCATATTAAATTTATGTAGAAATATGATTCATGAAATATTTCTTGCAAATGAAATATATCCACAACATCTATGTGAATGCGATGAACGTAGAATTCATCAAGACTTAGCACTTGGATATTGTGAAAATTTAATCCAGGAATTACAGTATGTTATTACTACTCTTCCTGTAAATATAGAAAAATATGAAACAATCACAAAAATGATTGTTCATGAGCAAAATCTTATTAAAGGATGGCGTAAGTCTGATAATAAGGTTCGTAAGAAAATTCTTGAGAAAGAATTGACTGGGCAGCTTACTGAAAGTAAGTTGCGTAAATCTTATAATTTGTTAAAAGAATTATGGGTGACTATCATAACACCTGATTTATCAACCTTATAATTCTGTTTTATTAGGGCTACTTCTACATGTTTATGTACTGTTTTGTCGCTTCAACTATTGGCTTCGTGGTGTGGAGAGTGCGACTAACTTCGCTAATGTGAACAACAACGGTAATGCGAACAACAACAACGCCTCTAATTCTAATGGTGTTCGCCCGATTTCTTCTGCCTGTTTAACTATGCTATATGCAGATACAGGAAACGAAGAAAGGAGAAGTTGTCCTTGCGTGTGTTATATAATACGCAAAAAGATAAAGACGATGCAATTCGTTACGACTGATTGCTATATACGTCAAATATAAATAAATATGATTATGAAAGAAAAGATTATGAAATGAATAAAGAAAATGCTCAAGACAATGTAGATAATATTGTATATGATTTGAACTCATTATATTCTGCATTTCTCGCAGCCAAGAAAGATTCTGATTGGAAACCACAAGTACAAAAGTATGAAATTGACTTTTTGCCTAATATTGTATCAACCAAGGATTTGTTAAAGAATAGAGAATATCATTCAAAACCATCTTCTAAATTTATTATCAATGAACGTGGTAAAGTTCGACCAATTACAGGACTACAAATGTCTGACAGAGTAATTCGTCATTCTCTTTGTGATAACGTTTTATCTCCATCTCTCATAGATTATCTTATTTATGATAATGGTGCTTCTCTTAAGGGTAAAGGCATTGATTTTAGTCGAAAACGCTTTGAAGAACATTTACATAAATATTATCGAATGTATGGTAATGACGGATATATTTTATTGATGGATTATAGTAAGTTTTATGATAATATTCCACATGATATAGCTTATCGAGAAATTGCCAAGCATGTGAATGATGAATTTTCTCTTTGGTTGTTACAACAGATTTTTGATAATTTTAAAATTGATGTTTCGTATATGAATGATGAAGAATTTTCAAATTGTATGAATGTTCCATTTAATTCAACGGAATATAGATTGAAAATTCCTAAATCTGCTCATACTGGCGAAAAGTATATGCGCAAATCTGTAAATATTGGGGATCAATGTTCTCAAATTATAGGTATCTTTTATCCAACACCTGTAGATAATTTTGTAAAAATTGTAAAAGGTCAGAAATTTTATGGAAGGTATATGGATGACAGTTATGTTATCCACCATGACAGAGAATTTTTAGTACAGCTTGAAATAGAAATTGCAGAAAAAGCAAAAGAATTAGGTATGACTCTCAATCGCAAAAAGACAAGAATCGTAAAATTATCAGATTACTATAAATTTCTGCAAATCACATATTCTCTTACCGATACTGGTAGGATTATTAGAAAAATAAATCCAAGAAGAATTGTTGATATGAGGCGAAAATTAAAGAAACTTAGTCTAAAAGTTATACGTGGAGAACGTACACAAGAAGAAGTTGAGAATATGTTTCGTGCATGGATGGGTGGTCATGCTCATTTAATGAGTAAAATACAACGAGATAATTTGAATCTTCTTTATTTTGATTTATTTGGAGGTTTTATAGATGGAAAATACTATTTACAATATTATCCTCGCAGACAAAACAGAGATTCACGCCACAATGAATGGAAACAATTATATAACAGACGATGTGGTTAATATGGAACTTTTGTCTGATAACAATTTAACAACAGTTAATATAGGTGGCGTTGACTATGCCGATATGATATGTACAAATATTTGGCAAGAAGACGGTCATACAAGATTTATCATTCGGGAAATGACAGAAATGGAAAAAATGAAACGCTGCATTATCGAAATGAGTTCTTTATTATAGGAGGGATTATATGATTCAATTAACAAATTTTTGGACTAACCTTGTTAAAAATGGAGAAAAAAATTTAGATGATGTTCCTGATAAAATAAAAAGTTCTGTTGTCAATGAACTTATTAAACTTGGAATAATAACAGATGAAAACATTGATGCTGTAAAAGAAGCAAAAATTGCTGAAATGAGTATTGTTTGTAATGAAATAATTGTGCAAGGATTTGACATAACACTATCTGATAATCAAAAGCACCATTTTAGTTTAGAAGTTTCCGATCAATTAAAGATTTCTAAACTTAATGATAGGGCAAATGCTGGTGTTACTGTTCTTCCTTATCATGCAGATGGTGAACCTTGTAAATTTTATTCAAAGGACGATATTGTGACAATCAATACCAAAATGGAGAATTGCATAGAATTTCAAGTAACTTATTTTAATTCTTTAAGGGATTATATTCAAAGTATGACTGATCTAAATAGCGTATGTAATGTTGAATATGGCATGGTCATACCAGAGGAATATCAATCTGAAGTATTAAAAGCATTATATGCACAAACAAACTAAAATAAATGAGTGACAAGGTGTTCGTTATGAAATATATAAGTGAACGAGAATTTAACTCAAAAATGAGAGTGATTCAACGTAGGAATGAATCAATTGATAGATATAACAAATTAAAAGATGAAAAGAAAAAAGTGTCTATCAATATAAAGAAACCAACAACAGATAAGTTAATCGCAATTTATCTGTTCATTATATTAAATGTAATCCTTGTGTATTCTATGATAAGCATGTGGAATTTTGCAGATTTATCTTGCCTGGGTGTTTTAATTACTGATATTGCTGGTCAAGTAATTACCTATTATATATATGCAAAAAAAGCCACAGCTCAGAATACCAAAGGTGGCATTACATACGACATGGCGATGTTGGAGCATGGATTATCAGACGTAAATAATGATGTTGGTGCATCTGATAGTTCTGTACAAGGTTAGGAGGAAGCGTTATGCAGGGAGTACAGAAATTTTTGCAGTTGTTAAATGACAACTGGATTACAATTCTTGTTTGTCTTGGTTGTGTTGCCGGAATTGTGAGAAAAACTGTTGATTTTTTCTCTAAGTCAGATGACGAAAAAATAAAAATCGCAAAATCTCAGATTCAGGAAACAATCTTGAAAATGATTTCTGATGCAGAATGTGAATGGGAAGATTGGAATGCTGCTGGTTCTATTAAACGTTCACAGGTTATCGAAGAGATTTATAGAAAATATCCTATTCTTTCAAAGGTTAAGGATCAGACTGCTTTGACAGAATGGATTGATAATCAAATCAAAGAATCTCTTAAAACATTGAGAGAAATTGTTGCGACAAACACAGAAGATTCTAAAACTGAATAAGAACTGTTGATTGAGGGTGGCTGATAACCACTCTCTTTTTTATAAGGAGTAAATTATGAGTTTACATGGAAATTCTGTAGAGGAAAGAATATGGAATTATCTTTATGAAAAAATCGGGAACAAATTTGGCGTGGCTGGTTTAATGGGTAATCTCTACGCTGAATCTGGACTCATTTTTAATCGTGTAGAAATGCTTTGTTTGAAGCGATTAAAAGAGAACGGAAAAACATATACGGATGCCACTTATACTGCCGATGTTGATAGTGGAAAGATTAGCAGAGCTGAATTCTTAAATCCACTTCCAGGCAAAGTATACGGCTATTCAATCGCCCAATGGACAAGTACCAATAGAAAAGCCGGATTATATGATTCTGCAAAAGCTAAAGGTGTTTCTATTGCAGACGAAGAGAACTGTTTGGAATTCTTATTAACAGAGTTGAATGGTTCTTATAAATCTGTAATGTCCGTTTTGAAAAATGCAAAATCTGTCCGTGAAGCATCTGACATTGTATTGAAGAAATTTGAAGTACCGACAAACATGGGTATTTCTGTTCAGGAGAAACGTGCTAGTTACGGGCAAAATTATTACAATAAATACGCCAAAATAAATGGCGTATCATCATTAGGAGGTAACACTATGACTGAAAGCGAATTAAGACGTAAAGTTGCTACTTGGCTTGACAGCTATCTTGGTTGTGCTGAAGGTTCTGCCAAACATAGAGAAATTCTCTCTATCTTCAATAACAGTAGACTTTGTACACGATATACCATGACAGTAAATGATGCCTGGTGTGCTACTGCTGTTTCTGCTGCATTTATTGCATGTGGTCTGACAAGCATTTTCCCATGTGTTGAATGCTCATGTAACAACATGATTACAAAAGCGAAAAACGCCGGAATCTGGATTGAGAATGATGCCTATATTCCAAAGGTCGGAGATGTTATTCTCTACGACTGGCAGGATAATGGTGTTGGTGACAATATGGGTTCTGCCGATCATGTTGGTATTGTGTACAGTGTTTCCGGCAATTCATTTGTAGTAATTGAAGGAAATTATTCTAACACAGTAAAGAAAAGAAACCTTGTTGTTAATCAGAGATGCATTCGTGGCTTTATCGCACCGAAATATTCTTCAAAAGCAACATCTTCTACTCCGTCTACACCTTCTACCCCTTCCAAACCTACAACTTCTACTTCAACAAAATTGAATAGTACAGTTAAATGGAAAGGTACTACTATCACAGAACTGAATGTAAGAAAATGGGCTGGTACAGAAAATGCTACATGTTCATTTAGTCCGCTTAAAGCGAATGTTTCTGTTGATGTGTGTGATTCTGTAAAAGCGAAAGACGGATCTACTTGGTATTACATTAAGTATAACGGAAAATATGGTTTCGTACATAGTTCATATGTAAGAAGCACTTCTGCTTCCGCTAGTTCACCAGCTACATCAAGCTCAAAGGTTGAGGGGGCACAGAACTTCAATAAAGCAATCGCCGGAACTTACAAAGTAACTTCAAGTGATGGTCTGAATCTGAGACTTGGTGCAGGAACTTCAAAAGGTAAAATCCTTGCTATTCCTAGTGGTGGTACAGTGAAGTGCTATGGCTATTACAATGTATCTGGTGGTGTGAAATGGTACTATGTTGCCTACAAGACATACACTGGATATGTTTCAAGCCAGTATTTGAAAAAACAATAAGAAAGCTATGATGGTGGTGGGTTTTCTGCCACCATCTAGTATGGAGTGAAGAAATTGATTGAATATATAGAATATTTGAATGTTCCAACAAAGGTCGCACTCTCCATTGTTGCATTGTTCTTGATAACGCAAGTTGTCGGTGAATTGATGGAAGTGCAAGGAAAGGTTGTTCCTGAGTTTGTGAAAATTCGTAAATACTTTTCTCGCAAAAAGCAAGAAAGGGAAATCCTACGTCAAGTTCCTGAAACATTAAGGGAAGTTCAGCAGTCACTCAATGAATTCAAATCTCATTACGATACGGATAATATTCGTATGAGAGATAATTGGATTAAAAGTGTAAATGAGAGTCTGAAAGAAAATGATAAATGGATTAAGGAATTTGATAAGAAACTAGATAAAAATAATGCCGATACTCTGTCTCTACTCATAGAGAATAAGCGAAATACTGTCATTGCTTTTGCATCGAAAGTTGTTGACGAAAACAGTTCTGTTACGAGAGAGGAATTTACCCGTGTATTCAAGCTGTACAAAGAGTATGAGGATATTATCAAAGACAATAATCTGACAAATGGTGAGATTGATATTGCATATCATATCATTATGGATGCTTATGAAACCCATATGAAAAATCACTCATTTGTTGAAGATGTGCGTGGATATAATATCTAATTGCATATCTGTTTAATAGAGCGGAAATTTGACATCCGCTCTATTTTTTATCTCAATAAGGAGAAGTATAAATGAGTAAAAAAGTATATAAAAATGTAATTTTATTTATTGTTGGCTTCTGCCTGTATATCACTATAGAAGTATTGTTTAGAGGATATTCATATCCTCTCATGGGTGTTTGTGCCGGTTTAGTAGTTGTTGTGTTGGATAAAATCAACGATCATATATCATGGGATATTGATATCCTATTACAGTGCATGATAGGCATGTCAATAATTACGGCACTTGAATTGATTATAGGGAACATTTTCTTGAATACGGATTTGTTACCTGTAATGTGGGACTATTCAAATTTGCCACTCAATTATAAAGGAATTATCTGTATGCCGTTTATGCTGCTATGGATAGTTCTTTCTTTTTTGGCAATAATCGTTGCTGATTCAATAAACTACTATGTCTTTGATGAAAAACCAGCACCATACTATAAACTGTTCGGACGTACAATCATACAATTCAAAGAAAAGTAGGAGAAAGTAAATGAAAAAGTTCAAAAAGAAATATGTGATAGTTGTTGTTACTATTGCATTGGTGATTATTTTGCCATTGCTTTTTCTGTTTGGTCGGAATGATAAAAGAGAAAGTAATGGTATTTTATGGAATGGAAAACAAACTATAGAGACTGACTATGAGCAGTCTTCTATTGCTATTCCTGGATTCACAAAAATCTCATTTGAAGCGAATTCAACCAATCAGAAAATCAATTTATATAATCCAGATACAAATACTTGTAGTATGGATTTTAGTATCTTAATGCCGGATGGTTCTGTTCTATGGTCAGAAGAAAATATTCAACCCGGTTACGGATTATACGATATACAACTCAATAAAGAATTAGAAAAAGGGACTTATGAAGAATGCACTTTTACAATAAGATGCTACAAAGAGGGTGTAGAATTAAACGGATGTAATATTGCATTTACTTTATATGTTTATTAGGTGAAAGATATGAGAAATTTTGTAAAGAAAGTTAAAATGAATATTGCATGTATTCTTGCATCTCTGATGTTATTGGTTAGTCCAATTCAAACATCAATGGTCGTGCAAGCTGCAGAACCTCAGTTTGGAAGTTCCACACTTACATATACGGTAGACGATTATTTCTATGTACAGATTCCAGAGACTATCAATGTCGGAACTGAATCTGAAATCTATGCTATGGAAACTAATATCTCGCCAGGGAAATCAATCTATGTAAGAATTGAAGGTCTTGATTCTAATGGTGCAATTCAGCTTCACAATGATAACGATTCTTCTAAAGCAATAAATGTTTTCTTCGTTGATAAGACTGGAAACCGATGTAATTCTGGAAACAACATAATTGCACAATTTGGTTCTAGTCAAGACGGACAGATTGCTACTTTTAATACAGAAGTAGATGCTGATCCGCATTCTGTATCTGCCGGTTTATATAGCGGTCAGGTGTATTTTAGTATGATATGTGAATAAAAGTTTAAGGATGTAGACTTGAAAAAATCTACATCCTTATTTTTTACGCTTTAGTCCACTAAATTTCTATGCCAATGCTTCTCTCTCGCTAATGCATCTATCTCATTTATCATTTCTTGATCCGCAAATTTCGCCATATATGGCAATGCTCTTATGATATTTTCCTTCCATTCACTTGTAAGTTTATGAATTTCTGACACACGAATTATTTCACCGTCCGTTTTTTCTGCTTTCAATTTCCTATAAGCCCACACAATAATCCTCGCATGATATTCGTCATCCGTTTCTGCATATTCATCAATACAAGCCTTGCAAAGTGGCATAAACTTAATCAAAGTATGTGTAATTCCAACTCTCTTGCATACTTTAAGTGCAGACACTTTCATCGGTCTTCCTTTTGCATGATAATGACCACTATATATCAACTCACATTCTCTTTTAACAGATTTCAGATAATTTCGATCCATCAGATCACGATTGATATTTGTATTATTACGGTCACTGACATAGTGGCTACATTCCTCATCTGCAATATCAAAATCACTAACAACTGGATTCAGTAACTCTTCTGCTGTCACACCTAAAAAGTACGCTGTTTGGATAATGGCAATAAACGGATAATTATACTTTGCAAATATTGTCTGTAATGTTGAATAACACATTTCATAAGATACACCCATTTCCTCATAATACTGCTCCATATCTTCTGACATAATCCCTAAAAGCCGTTGTCCTAGTGTCCGGTAGCCTTTTTCTTTCAGCTTCTTGTATAACAGAGCTATAATCTTTTTTGCATCCATCCCGTTACAAGGGGCATTGGCAATTTCCCACACATAATTATAATATTTCAAGCAATGCGTGTTTTCTAACATTTCTATTTCCGAATCATTACACCACCATTCTGCTGGAGATATCATATCATTATGTTTTGAACCAACTCTTATTTCGGATTCTTTTAGCTTACACCTGTGTTTCAAACAGATATCTATACCTTGTATTTGGTGGGATTTATGCCAGTAGCATTCACCGATAGATTCTCGTTCTTCTTTAACACACAAAGGGCAATAACTAAAAGAATGCCCCTCTTTTGATTTCTGCATTCTAAATAATGTTCTAATATCAAAGGAATCTGTCTGCAAAAGCTCCCACACATTATTTATTTCTTCCTCAGTATAGAAACGTGCTTCTTGTCCGTATAGAGTATGATTTCTTATAACATTCTCAAAACCAAATATTTTTTCAATGTCATGGCGAAACTCTGCTTTGAATGGTGGCACAAACTCTTTATTCAAATACAATCTGTTGTTCCCGGTTACTTCCTCTATAAAATGAGAATTGGACGTAAAACCTTTTGCCACATAATACCGGCACAGCCATGAATAAAAAAGCTCATCTTCGTATAACTTTGGTACAATCCCTAACATGCAATCACCTCTACCATAAATGCCACATTCATTCTATTTATCATTTCATCAATATCCATTGCCCCCTGTTTTACGATTGTACTTAGGTCTGAAATTAGGGACTCGTTTTCGATGCAAAGAATTTCACTGCTGATTTCTGGCATTCTTTTCTTTCTTTTCTGGCTGGCTTTTGCTCCCATATTTGGCTTAATATATCCGTGTAACATAGATAACCGGCTTTTATATGTTTCTTCCAATATCGTCAAATCTAAGGTGTCATAGCCACTCATAATTGCCATTTCCTGACTATCATGCAGCAATGTTATAAGAATAGAAACAACACCGCCACAATGCTCATACAGCCAGTACGTGACTTCTTCTGTAAGTTCTACGCACTCTTTTACATATTGATACTGCCATAATACTTGACATAAAAATTTGAAGTAATCGCCATATTCCATTGCTTCATATCTCAACCCTACACTTCTACGTGCCAACTGCATAGCCTGTTCAAAGAATGGCACACTTTCTGGTGTTCCCACCATGCAGATAGATATACCGCTATTATTGATTAACTGTGTTAGTGATCCAATGAGGCTTTTCCCATTCTTAGAATTAACCACATTTTGTATTTCGTCCACGATCAAAAGTCCTATGTGATTTAATGCAATCGTACTGACTGAACCAATTAAAACATCTGTTGTCGTATATCTTGATTTTTTAGCTGACTCATAATAATTCGTTTCAAGCACCTCATCTGTTTTTCTGAGAATTTCCAGAAGCAAACTTTTTACTGAGCTGTCAAAAGGACACTGTACAACCAGGCAAGGAATAACATCCCCTATCAGTTCATCATCCTGTATAATGGCGTTTTCTGTTAAGAGTCCAATGGATTTTTCTATAGCACTACTCTTTCCAATACCAGATGAACCAATAATAGTGAATGAATCCGAACCACCGATTATTCCCACAGAATCCATTCGTTTTATCATTTTTGCATTCTCATATCTTTGTTTTACTGCTGCTGCCGTGAATTTCTTTTTTATAGATAGTAATAGTGCCAGGTATAATTTATTATATATTTCAATACTCATTTCAGATGGCACATACACCCTATATATATCCGACAATGCCAGTAATCTGCTTGCCTGACTTTGTTCTATTATTGTTTCATTATACGCTGGAAGATACCCAAGTTCTTCAATTAAACGATCTCCCGATAACACTTGTGGTAATAATTCGATAATCTTATTTTCTTGTAGCATATTTCTTTACTCCCTTCGTAAAATCAATATGTGTACGAGTTTCTTCCTTTGTACGGTTTTCACGTATTTTCTTTATAGGGACAGATTTTGGCACTGATCCAGCCGTTATGACTTCAATCGTTTTTAACAAATTTATTTTTGCTTGCTTGTTTTCATTTTCCGCTTGTTTGATAACTTCTTTTTTCACATCGTTTATTGAGGCAACATTCGCCACATTCATGTGTTCATATCGACTTTCAATCAGTTCAAATTTTACATATTCACCATTATCAATAAGCCAAACATCAGAAACAGAATCCGGATTATAAGCAACAGTAACCTCCCCACCTTTCAGATACATTTCTGTATAGTTAGGGTGCTTATATCGTAATCCGTTCACCTTTAAGCCGTTTCGGGCAAATTTGCCGATGCATCTAGGCAGCAGTGTCATAATAACTTGCTCTGCAGATACATCTATCAAGTTTGCATTATTACGGTTTCTGCCATAATTCCAAACTTCACAGGCAAATGGTTTTATGTTAGCAGAAAGCATCTCTTCAGTGAATGGGTAATTTTCCAGTATGCGTCCACTATTATAATAAATGATGCAATGTAACAAGACTTTTTCGAATATTTCCAATGTGATACAAGCATCTTTTCGATAGTCGTGTGCGCCCCTTTCTTGAAAATCCGGCTCTATTACACCTTTTCCTTTTAACACGGTTTTGAAAGAATTCTGTATAAGGTCAAAGAATTTTTCGACGGATCCTTTTAGTTCTGGTCGGTATGATGGTAAATCAATCAACCTTATTCCCAGTTCTGTGATTTGTTCAAAGTTTTCAGATATATATTCTGATCCTTTATCTGTTATCATTACCCCTGGCATTTGGTGGCAATCCCACACATTATCAGCAATATCAATACCAAATTTTTTACAGTGTTCCTTTTTATCTGCAACGATATTAAGCATTAGTCCCTTAATACTATATATTCCACCTTTCCAACCAAGCGAATAACCTAAACACATACCACTATACCCATCTACACAAGCCGTCAATATCGGTCTTCCTACAACTTCCCTTGCATCATTCACAAGGTAGATATCGCAAATTGTAGAATCCAACATGCCAAAACCTACATTTGGGGCAAATTCCTGTACACCATCACCAAGCAACGGTCTATGATTTTTCTGATAATCCTTTAAACCGCCACGACTGATATATAAATTTTGCAGCTTCTTGGTCTTCTGAAAGTAATAGCGGAATTGATGAATAGAAGGATGATCTTCTTTGAGATGACCAGTTTCATCACAGTATTTCTCTTTCAGCATCATTGTATAAACATCGGAAATACTGTGTTTCTTTGTGGTGTAGTAATATTTGTTTAATGCCCACCTCATATTTTTTTCATCATTGGTCAAGTTTCGTTTTTCTTTTTTGTGTGGCAGCAGGACTGTAATATCTTGATAAACTAAATATAAACATAAATTGTTACGTATTGTCTGCTTAGTAACTTTATATAATTCAGCAATCTCACGGATAATATAGCTTCTCGTTTTCTCATCATCAATAACGCCCAGAACACTAGCAAACAAGCTGTAATGCTCATTCATATACTTTTTCTCTTTGGTTGATAAAGTGTTTGTGTCAGTCGGATAAATGCCAGTAGTCACCCATAAAACGCTTTCAGGCACGCTTTCAAATTCAGCCAAACTTTCTATCCATTTCGGCATAGTACGCTTAATACAATCAATTACAAGCCATTCTGAGTCACGTTCTTGTAATATACGGTAAATCGTGCCATCTTGAATTTTGATAAGATTATTCTGCATCTATAACTAACCCCCAATCTTCTACACCATGATTTCGCCAATAGTTCCTTGAATCGTCCAATAACTTTACTGTCATTGGTTTAGTGAGAAATTTCCGATATACGCATTCTCGCACCATTAAACCACCATCATTCTTAACACAAACAAAGTCTGACATATAATCTGGCAAGCTATCTAAAACGATATTCATACGGATTTCTTGAATGTCGGAATTTGCTTCTAATTTTTCGAGATAGCTTCTTTGTAGATCATCGTAGGTTTTACATATTGATTTTGATTTTGTGACTGTGATTTTTTCACATCGCCCTTTGAAATTCTTTTTTCGCATATGAATCTCCTTCCCAAAAATATTTCCCAAAATCAGAAGTAATTGCCAAAAACGTGTTTTGTTTTTGGGAAAATTGGGGCGAAAGTGCCGATTATGTGAGATTTAAGCCATTTTCCCCAAAAAGATATATTCCCAGAAACGTAAAACAAAAATACTATATATCCTTTCGCAAACATGATTTTTCTGTTTTTCG
>UMIZ01044829.1_pt1 | contig 58444 bp, 89 predicted proteins | sample 1965931 | NCBI WGS metagenome assembly UMIZ01 (sample SAMEA4836137, study PRJEB28245) | human gut metagenome | biome: gut microbiome; material: fecal sample | place: Denmark | collected 2008
CTAAATTTGTAGAAGATGCTCCAAAAGATGGAAATATTTATGGTAGATGTAATGGTGAATGGTATATAGTAAGCAGTTAGGGAGAAGGTATAAAAATAGATGATACTTTATCTATAGATTCAATAAATCCTGTTTAGAATAAAATAATTACGTCTGAAATAAATTCTTTAAAAGAAAATAAAGCAAATGTTTCAGATATTCCTTCAATCGACAATTTGGTAACTACAGAATAGTTACAACAATCTATAGATAACTTAGCAACTAAACAAGAAGTAACACAATAGTTATCTGCAAAAGTAGACAATAACACATATACTAAGGATAAACAAACATTTGCATTAAAAGAAGAATTACCAAATTTAGAAGGATATGCAACCGAATCATGGGTTGAACAAAAAGGTTATTTAACAGAGCACTAGAGCCTTAAAGATTACTTAACTAAAGAATCTGCTCAATCTACATATCAACCTATAGGCGAATATCTAACAGAAATACCATCTGAATATGTTACTGATACAGAATTAAATTCTAAACAGTATGCTACTACAACACAACTATCTAAAAAAGCAGATTTAGTTGCATTAGACAACTATGTAACAGTAGACACAGCTAATAATACTTATGCCAAAAAGACAGAAATACCGCAAACTTACGAATTACCAATTGCAACAAATAATAGATTGGGTGGCATAAAAGTTGGAGCAGGATTAGAAGTAAATCCTGAAACAGGTGTATTAAATGCTACGGGAGGTGGTACTGCAGATTCTGTTGATTGGTAGAATATAACAAGTAAACCTAAAACGTTTACTCCTAGTGCACACCAACATGTAGCTAGTGATATTACAGATCTTTCTAGTAAACTAGATTTAAAAGCCGATAAAACTGAAATACCATCACTCGATAATTATGCTACTACTTCAGTTTTACAACAGCATACATCTAATACAAATAATCCTCATAGTGTTACTAAAGACTAGATCGGTCTTAATAATGTGACTAATGATCAACAAGTTAAAAGATCTGAAATGGGCGTTGCTGATGGTGTAGCTACTCTGGATAGTACAGGTAAAATACCAACTTCGCAATTACCTTCTTATGTAGACGATGTAATAGAATCTGAAACTTATGATAGTTTACCAGAAAAAGGTGAAAGTGGAAAAATATATGTAGCAAAAGATACTAATCTTGTATATAGATGGTCAGGTTCAGCATATATAGAAATATCTGCATCACTTGCTTTAGGCGAAACATCTAGTACAGCATATGCTGGGGACAAGGGTAAAGCCACTACAGATAAAATAAACACACATGTTTCCAATACATCTAATCCACATTCTGTAACAAAAGCGCAAGTAGGATTAAGTAATGTGAATAATACTTCTGATTTAAATAAACCTATTTCTACTGCAACACAAGAAGCATTAGATCTTAAAGCTGATAAAACACAATTATCTGATATGGAAACTAAGACAAATGCCGCTGCAACATATTAGGTTAAAGGTAATTATTTAACATCTATTCCAGCCGAATATATTACAGAAACAGAATTATCTTAGAAATCTTATGCTACTTAGTCTTGGGTTTCTTCGCAAGGTTTTATAACAGAACATTAGGATATATCATAGCTTGCTACAAAAGTAGAAGTACAAGAAGGATTAAATACAAAATTAACTACAACCGCATATAATCAAGATAAAGCTACTTTTGCTTTAAAAGCAGAAATCCCTCAGAATGTATCTGATCTTACTAATGATGCTGGATATTTAACATCAGTACCATCATAGTATGTTACTACTGATTAGTTAAATTTAAAAGCTGACAAAACTGCTATATCAGATATGTTAACTAAAACAGAAGCAAATTCTAAATATCAACATAAAGTAAACATCATTGATTTGTTTAATAAAATCATTTAGCAAGAATAGGTATCAGTAGACGAATTCAACCAATTGAAGAACTACGCGATTAATGCTTATTACACATATGCGTCGGATGGACAAGCGTTTTTACCGATTCATCTGGAATTGTTTTCGGACAATTCTAATGCGGTAATTAATCTTAAAATGGAAATGAATTATCCTAGCAGAAATGTATATGATAGTTATACTTTAATATTGAACAATGACAATGTTACGATTTCTAATGAAAACGATTAGTACATTACATCATCTGCTGTATCCTCATGCAGTTTGACAGGTTATCAACCACAAGAAGTTTATTCGAAAATAACTTCATCAGATAGTATAAACAGTGCAATTGGTAAATTGGAGGCTGCTATAGATTCAGAAATATATTATGTACCGACAGGTATATTGGATTTAAGTAGAACTTCAACAAAAGATGATTTCATCAATGTTTTTGGTGGAGATATTAAAAATATAAAAGCTATGCTAGATGCTGCATCTAGTGGAAAAATGATAGCTGCCAGACATATAAATACTACTGCTGCTGGGAAGGCTAGTGTAATACCAATTACGTTAAATTAGTTTAAGTTTGCTGGATCGTTCGTTTCAATGGGATTTTATGTTAGAAAAAATAGTTCTGGTGGTGATTTAATATTTAAACAAATTAATTTTGTTATTGCTTCAACTGATATTATATCATCATATTCTATAAAAATATTATATCCAAACGGCTATTATATACCAATAGATGTTATAACATTAGAAGAAAAGGCTACTAGTGAACAAATATCTTCTGCGTTCGGTGGAAAAACCGGACTTAAAAATTTAATTTATGCCGTACAAGATGGCAATACCATAATTACAAAAGGATTTCCGGAAGGTGAACAATATACTAGTCTTAAAGAAATAATCGGTACTTATAATATTTAGTTGCATATATAGTCTTATGACATTAAAAGTGATGATTCGCTTTTGATTAATTTTGATATGCGCGTTTACGTAGGTATTGGTGTTTCGTGGAATTTGTATGTTATATCATATAATGCAAGTACAGATACATTTAGTATTACTTTGTCGTCGTTGCAAGGATAAACTTAATAAACAGCTATTGCATTATAATTAATGATGTTTTGTAAATGAAACATAAATTATTATATGCCGTTTTTATATAAAAATCTTATCTAATAATATCTTAAATTTTAAAAAACTAGAGTGAACAATATATTAATAAATATAGAATTACTGATGAAAAAACTAGTAACAGATGGTTACCAAATGCTCATCGGTTTTATATCCGGTATTATAACATTATTCGCTCCAGCTATTCCTGTAATAATAACAGTATTTTGTTTTATTATAGCCGATGCTTATTATGGATATCAAGTTTCTAAAAAATGTGGATAGAAATATTTCGAATCAAATAAAGTATGGAAAACCGTACACAAATTAACAGAAGCTTTGAGTGTAATAGTATTAGCTTTATTAATAGATAAATATATACTAATGACTTATGCAAATTTATCTGCAGTAAAAGCAACATCAGGAGTAGTTTGTTTAGCAGAAGGTTTATCTTTATTAGAATCTTTCAGAGCATTACATCCTCACTCTTTATTATCTAAGATATTATCTAGAGTAATAAAATCTAAAGCAGAGAAATATTTGGATATTGATATTTCGGATATAATAGATTTAAATAATAACAATAATACCAATGATAACAACGATAATACAAAGCGTACTAAATAATATTATCAATTGGTTTAAAACGAATTTCAATGTAATAGCAGTGATTATCATAAGTATATTCATTGCTATTATTTTTTTATAGAATAACCAATTGTCAAATAAAAATAATGAGATTGACAGATTAAATAATAATGTACAGTTTTATTAGGGATAGGCTGATGAAGCTAATGGTAATTACGGTATTTTAAAACTAACCGTAAATGAATTAAACAATTCCAATGATAGTATTATTAAGGAATTAGTTAATGTAAAAAATGAATTAGAAATCAAAGATAAACAACTACAGTAGGCTCAATCACAAAAACAGTAGATTAAATTGGATACTACAATTGTCGTTAAATCTAATGACTTTTATCAGGAAATCAAACCAAATAATTTAACATCAATAATTATAGCCAAGAAGGATTCATTCCTTACTACAAAAATTGATATTTAGAATACTCAATCTGGATTCTTAAAAGTATCAAGAGTATATAAAAATACATATAAAAACTTTTTTAGTAGATTGTTTCACTTTGATTTCAAGAAAAAGAATTAGTATGAATTTACAATACACAATAGCAATGATCTTATCAAAGTAACTGATACCAGATTAATAGAAATTACAGAATAATTATCAAAATAAAAAAATATTATAAATCAATTATAAATAGTAAATAATATGCATAATAAAAAAGAATTTGAACTTTATGAGCAAACATATGGACCACATTTTAATGAAAAATATGCGTTAAAAGCTGTATCAAAAATGGAAAACGAAGATGGTTCAAAGGGTGCATATTGGGATTTGCAACAGACTACTTCAGTAGCAAAACAATATAATATTGATTTAAACGTAAGTTTTAATAAATATGATTGGTTTGTCGCATTGAATATGGTTAGATCAGACTATTATAAATTTATAGTTAATTTAACTAATAGTGATAATGTAAAATACTTTGTTGAATTAGCTAAAGCTTGGTTAAACGACAAAGATATTACTGAAGGAAAGATGTGGCACTACTTTAGATATGTAATGTGTCCTGAGGTAGAATCTAAAGTATACGAAGATGAATATGAAGATGATGACGATTATAGTTATTATGGATCTCGTAGAAATGCACCAAAAGTAAAACGTGTTCAACGTAGAGAATACGATGATGATGACGATGATGAAGAAGAATATTATCGTACTCGTATGTATAGACGTGGACCTAGATATATATCAAGATATTAATTAATCAAATAAAAAAATTATGGTAGAAGATAGAATTTATGTGGATCGTGGTACAGATCCTATGGCTATGCTAGCTGCTATGAATAATGGTGGCATGAATGGTAATAACTGGATGAATAATCCTTTTATTTACTTGGTTTTTCTCATGATGTTTGGTAGAAATGGTTTGTGGGGAAATAACTCTGGTGAATGTGGTTGTAACAATCCTCAGATTGCAGCATTGTCTGCTCAAATGAGCGATAATCAGAATTCTGGTCTTATAATGGACGGTATTAAAGGCAATACTTGTGCAATCAATACTTTGGCATCTAATTTGAATTGTGATTTCAATGCTTTGAATAACTCTATATGTGCTGTACAGAACGCTATCAATACAGTTGCTGGTCAGTTAGGATTTAGCGCAGAAAGAGTAATTAATGCAGTAAACATGGGTGACTGTGGCGTTATCACAGCTATTAAAGATTGTTGCTGCAACACTCAGAAAGCCATTCTTGAAATGGGATACTAGAATCAATTGCAGAACTGTCAGTAGACTAATACTTTGACATCTGAAATGACTCGTGGTTTCAGTGGTTTGAATTACGCAGTGTCTAATGGCTTCGCTAATATTGGTTATGCTAATGCACAATAGACTTGTGAATTACTGAACGCTGGTAGTGCAAACACTCAACGTATTATTGATACTTTGAATAATCATTGGACATCAGATTTGCAGTAGAAATATAATGATGCTCGTCTTGAACTTTCTCAGAAAGCTCAGAATGAATATCTTATTTCTCAGTTGAAAACCACAACTGCTGCTGCGTAATTATAATAAAAGGGAGTAATTCTACTCCCTTTTTTAAATTAATGTTATATGGAATTTAAAGATTTAAAAATAGGAGATTAGGTTTATATATTAGAAAATACTGGTACATTCAGAAAGATAACTACATATAATATTGGTACAGTAGTTAGTGTTACAACTCCATATGACGATAACAGTATGAATAACCAGTATTTATCACAAATGCTGAAAACCAAATTAGTTGATATTAACATAAGTTGTGAAGGTACACAAAAGAAAATAACAGTTGGAGCTTCTAAGACAACTATAACCGATAATACGATAGGTTTAACGATATCAACAAGTAAAGATGATTTGGTTACTTAGATAAGTAATCAATGTAAAGAATACGAAACTAAAATAGCGCAAATTGATAATTATCGCGAAGAACTTGAAAAATGTAAGCGCATATTAAATTAGTTAAATGGTATCAACAACGATGACATTGTTGTACAATCTAATACTGATAACAAAGAAATAATTAAGGTTAGCTAAAAAGCTAACCTTTTTTATTATATACACTTTTTAAAAGAGCTATTGCTTTTATTTCGTAATGTAAGTATATTAAATAATTCTATTACAGAAATACTTAAAATGCGTTTTTAATTAAATTATAATTAATACGTATTAATATGACTTTATAGAATTTAATAGACGATGTACTACTTGAAGCTAGAAATAGTAGTATTTCAGAAAGTGAACATCTAAGTAGACACTAGATAGAATTATGGATTAAATCCTATCGTGCTTACTTAATTAAATAGGAAATAAATAAGGATAAATATATAGATCCTTTATATACTCAAACTATTAGAATGCATATATCTAAAGTTCAAGAAGAACTTGGACATTATGAATATAAGAGTGATGAAAAGTTACCAACATTAATAAATTCTAATAATAAGATTGGTATAATCTCAGTAAAAGATATACACGGTAATGTTATTTAGGTTGGTTCAGAAACCAAAATGAAATATTAGAAATATCGTAAGTTTACATGTAGAGATTATATTGCATATAGAAATGGTGATTATCTTTATGTTGAAGGTAATAACTTGTTAGAATATGTTGACGTTGAAGTGATAGCTGAAGATCCTACCGATGCTATACTTTGTTATAATCCATACGAAGATGAATATCCTTTACCAGCGGCAATGTGGGCAACTATAAAATAGTTTATATTTGAAAGAGATATACCTACGTTACTTAGAACAGTAACTGATGATAAAAATGATAGTGATGATAATACTCAAAATGTAACTGTATAGAAATGAATTAGAAAGTAAAAAGTGCTAATAAGACAAGTTCATATACAGTTCCTTCATTTTATAATTATTATCTAGATTAGATTGAATAGGATACTGTATATGATATAACATATGAATTGTATCGAAAAATAATAATAGATTATTTCTCCTACTTAAGAGATGAATTGATAGAGAATGGTAAAAAGGTTAAACTTCCAAACAGATTAGGTTCTATTTAGATAGTAAAGCGTTAGCCAAAGTATTGGGACAGTAGAAGTTTAAGAATAGACTATCAAGCATCCAAAAAAGAAAACAAATTAGTATATCTACTTAATGAACACTCTAACTTTTATAAATATAGATGCTATTGGGATAAAGGAGATATGCTTGTTAAGAATAAAACAAAATATTAGTTAATAATGACTAGAGCCAATAAACGGCATCTTGCGCAAATAATCAAAAATAAAATAAGAGATTTCGAAGAATTATGATATATAAAATGATTACATCTAAAGCAGTCATTGCTAAGATTATTGCAGATTTGGCTTTAGAGGAAGATAAGATAAAGATTACGGATATTAAATCTTGGATTGGAGAGGCTATTAATAAAATAGGTTCTGTTAATTAGTATGATAACAAAGTATGCATACTTAAGTTAAAAGATTATCAAGCTAAATTACCTTGTGATTTAGAAAGTATAAATTTTGTAGCATATGCATCAAATAATGATGGTGGTTGGATTCCTATGAAAAAATCTACAGGTGCTTTTAGTGTATATGATAAAATTGATAATAATGGAGAATGTAATATGCTTATTCAAGATGAAGCTATAATCCCTATTATTAAAAATCTTTTCGGTTTAGACGATGATAAAAAAGCATTAGAAATACTAAACAAAGATTGGAATATTAGATAGACATTAAGTACTTTGATTAATGACTATACATTCTGTAGTCCAGACTGTAAAAAAGGAACTAATTTTAGTAATACTGTATAGTATGATATTAAACCAGGATATATGTTTAGTAATGTTAGAAACGGATATGTAAAATTATCATATATTGCTTAGTATGTTGATGAAGAAGGAATGCCGTTAATTCCAGATAATCAATCTTATTTTGAAGCAATATATTGGTATGTCGCAATGAAATTACTTTATATAGAATATTATACTGGTAGAAAACCATAGCATTTGTATTATGATGCTAAGAGAAGTTGGAATTTCTATAGACAACAGGCATATGCGGAATCATTATTACCAAATCAAAATGAATTGGAAAATATAAAAAATACGTGGCATACTTTAATACCAGAATATGATTCTTATGATATGTTTTTTAGTACTACTGGAGATGAATAGAAAATTTATAATTGGAATAGATAAATATTATGGCTACAGAAATAAATGCACAAACTAATACTTTCTCTGGCGGTATGGATTTAGATACGGATCTTTCTATGCTTGCATCCAATAAATATCGTTATGCAGAGAATATAAGATTATTATCCGATATAAATGGATTGAATGGTACTATTCAAAATATAGAAGATATATATAAATACATATTAGATGATGACCTTGCTAATAATAAAGATATAACAATACTTGGTGTAGCTACAGGTAAAGCATATAACTATAATGATAAATATACAAATATTGCATGGATTCTTACAAAACAAACAATTGATGGAGAAGTATATAATGAAATAAAAGAAATTTCAGGATTTGATGCGAATACTTTATTTGTTGCTTCATTGTATAAAGGAAAATGGAATATTACAAATGAAGTACAAATAGTCGTAAATTATGAAAGAAAAAACATATGTAAATTATATATTACTAACGGTGAGGGATCTATAAAAGTATTTGATGTTGCTGATACTTATAATAATGTAAATGATGATGTATAGCAATACGAATTGATACCATGCTGTTTATTATCACCTTTTCAATTAGTAGAAATGGTTGATGGTGCATTGCCAGCTTGTTAGATATAGTATTGTTATCAATTATTTAATCAACACGGCAAAGAAAGTACTACATCTAGTTTAAGTCCGAAAATACCAATTGTTCCATCTTTTACGGATACAGATAATTTAAACGGATATGAAAGTGAAACTACAAGTAATAGAGGATGTAAGATAAAAGCATAGATTTATAATCCTAATAAATTAATGCAGTACATTCGTATATATAGTATATAGTACATAAACGCTACAGATACCCCTAACATATATATTATAAATGAATCAAAACTTCCACAAACTAGTGAAAACATTGATTTCTATTATATTGATAATGGATAGAATTTTGTTAGTTAGATAACTGTTGAAGAATTTAATGATTTGATACCGTTTGATTTCATAGCATAGACTATTGCTAAGAAAGATAATATTCTATTTGCAGCGAATATCGAAGAAAAAACATGGGATGTTGATTTTGATGCGAGAGCATATAGATGCAATAAAGATGGTATAATAAAATTACAATCTTCTGAAGAATCTGCAACAATGGAATTTTCTTCAGATGATTTGTTTAACGGTAATGTAATCGTTCCAGAAGATCACGATTGTATTAATCCTATAAACATTTAGATAGTGTGTCCACAAGATGGTGTTAATAATTATTCTTATTTCAAAGAGCAAGACAATTATTATTTTGGTGGAAAAGGTCTAAATGTAAAATATGAATTTGTATAGTTAAATCTACTTGGTTCTGATATTAATTGTAATAAAACAGGGAATACAGCAGAACTTTCTTATACTATAAAAAATAATATTTATACAACAACTTCACAAATAAAAGGAAGAGTAGAAAGCGATAAATCAGAAGTTACTATTACATTTGAAGAAGATGATGTTATACCTAGTTATGCTGATCCAAAAGTATCATCAACAATATTATCATATCAACGTGATGAAATTTATAGATATGGTATAATCTTTTATAATAATAAAAATATAACAACGCCTGTACATTGGATAGGCGACATAAGATTTCCATCAGCAGATACTTGGATTGATGATGAAAAATCATTCAATCCTTTTACTTTTAATTCTTCTTTGGATAATGTAGCATCCGATACTTTAGATACAGAGAATAAAGAATTAATTACTAGACCAATCGGTTTAAGATTTACCGTTAGTAATATCCCAGAAGATGCTGAAGCTTTTGAAATAGTAAGATGCAGAAGAACTGTATCGGATAGAACTGTTGTTGCTCATGGTGCTCTTAGCAAAACATGTAATTTTCATGGTTGGAAAAATGATGAAATTGATTATACTTGGTCTGGTGGATTAAATGATGTAAGACCATATATGTTTCCAAACTTTGCATATGATCCAAGAATTGCAAAATCTGGTGATGATTTAGAAGGTTCTGGATATATATATAGTAGAGTAAATCATGATTTTAATCCAGTAAATAATGATATATATCAATTAATTACTGCAGAATAGTGCTTTAATAAAGATGAAGAGTTAATAAAACCAGGATATTACATTGTTCCATTATACTGTGCTTCACATAATGCGAATACTTATAGTGGTAGGGATTTTTCTAATTATTGGAGTTAGAATAAAGGTTCAATGCTAGGTTATGGAGCAAAATTAGTAGGTAGAGCTGGAATACAATTTGATGTAGAGGATTCTGGTGCAAATAAAGCTAAATTTAATTATTTTGGTTAGATAGTTGCCCAATTGGATAATGTTAATAATTTATCACAAATAACTAAAGAAAATGCAGAAGGTTTTGCTATAATAGATGGACCTGATACTTATGGTTATCCTGAATAGTATGGTGAATGGTATATACCAGCAGGTGTTATAAAGTTCTATAAAACATATGATAAAAAATATGCAAATAAAGATAATTCTATAGAAAAGAAATATTATAATATTTTAAATGCTGTAATACCTACTAACATAAATCCAACTATAATCAATTTATAGGCTAATGAAATAACAAACACCTTTATTGATTATATAGGGGAATACGGATATAGAAATATTACTATTGGTGGTAAACATCATTGTGGGTTAGCTGGTGTTTCTACTATATTAAATTGTCCAAGTTTGCATGATGAATATTATGGTATAAAAGATGTTAATACTACTCAAATGTGGGCTGATAATGCTTATGGTATAGGAACCGTATTAATGGTGGATATAAAGAAACCATCTACTAATCAGTATGGTGGTAATACCTATTCAGCAAGATAGAATTCTATATATCAAATAAATTGTGCTTATGTAAAGAAATCAGAAAATAAGCCTATAATTTGTTTTAATGGTGATACATATCTTGGAGTATTAGATTATACGCATTCTTAGTTATTTTATCCTAATGATATTACAAACGATTTATACAAAATGAATAGGTGTTTTGTATAGGCATATATTCCATTAGAATCAAATATAAATGTATATTATCGTAACGATAATCATTTTATGCAATCTACTAAGCCTGGAACTGAAACAGGTGTTGGAGGAACAGGTGAAGCTGGATACATGAATGACCCTGGTATTAATACTTTATATACTTAGGAAAAACCAATGTATTCTTATAATGCAGCATACTCTAACACAATGGGTGGAAAAAGTTATGTATAGAAGAAAATGTTTGACACAGGTGATGATATTATTTTTAATAGAATAAGTTGTTCTGAACCAAAAACAAACGGTGAAATTACAGATAGTTGGACTAAATTTAAATTTGCAAATTATATTGACGTAGATAATCAATATGGTCCTATTACTAATTTAAAAGTATTTAATAATAAACTTTATTTCTTATAGAATGAAGCTGTAGGTATAGCATCCATAAATGATAGATCTCTTATAACTGATAATAATGCATCTGAATTAGTATTAGGTACCGGAGGTATTCTTACTAGATATGATTATATAACCGTATTAAATGGTGATAGTAAAGTAAGAGATAAAAGTATAGTAAATTCAAATTCTACTTTGTATTGGTACGATTTGGATAAAAATGTATTATGCGCTTTAAATAATACAATTATAGAATTATCTAAAGCAAAAAGTATTCAATCTTTATTGAATACATTATCTGTAGATTAGAGAGGTGATGCTACATCAATGTTTGATCCTAAATATAATGAAATCTGGTTTAGAATAAATGATAAAACAATAATATTTAACGAACAGTTAAATTGTTTTACTTCTTATTGTACACATTGTCCTAAATGGGCTTTACCGTTTTCTGATTACGTTGCCACAATAAAAGATAATAATATTTACTATATACATAATTAGTATAATTTAGAATCAAATGAAAAAGAAGATAGAACCGTTAAATTAACATTTGTTGTAAATGATAACTATTCAAACACAAAAGTGTATGACAATGTTTGGTTTGATGCTGATTTTAATGACGCTAACGATATAATTTCATCTGTAATATTTTATACAAAAACATAGAAAACTAAATCTATAAGTTAGAAAGATATCGAAAGTAGAGAAGATACTTATAGATTCTATGTACCTAGAGAATATAAAGAATCGCAAGTATCTACATGTAGATCGTATGCTGGTCGAATGAGAGGTAAGTATATGATTTGTGAATACATTTTTGATTGCAATAACAAAGAAATGCAAATACCGTATATTAAAACAACTTATAGATATTCAATGTTATAATTATGAAAAAAAATATAAAAAACAGAATACCGAAATATAAATTCGGAGCTAGTGATGTTACAAATATTATTTCTGGATTAGGATAGTTTGCTGGTTAGACTGTATCATCTACTAATCAAAAAGCAGATCCACTAGGCGGTGCATTATCTGGTATGTCTGCAGGAGCAAGTATTGGTAGTTTTGGAGGACCTATCGGAGCTGGTATAGGCGCAGCCGTAGGAGCTGCCGGTGGAGCTATAATGGGTTTGATTGGTAATAAAGGGTCAGTAGATCCAATTACTGGCGAAATAACATATGGTAGTGGAATTAAAGGTCGTAAAGGACCTAGTGATGAAGAATTAGAACAAATGTCAGGAATGATAAAAAACAATAATGCTAATAGACAGAATTCACAGATATATGCTAATCAGTATTATTAGAACAATGGCGTAAATGACATAAGTTATGTTTCTAAAGGAGGGACTGTACCAAATACTTTAGCTTACTTAGATGATGGAGAATTACTTAGAACTCCAGATGGTAATATAGTAGAAGTACCTGAAGAAGGCAAACCTACAGATAGTAATTTAGCTAATGTTCCAGTTGGAACACAGGTATTAAGTGATAAATTAAAAGTTCCTGGAACTAAAAAAACATTTGCATAGATGGGTAAAAGTATAATAAAAAACAAAAAGTACGGTAATGATATATATGCTCAAAATAGTAAGAAATTAAACGATATGAATAACCAGATAGCATATGATGAATTACTTGCTTTATAGGAGAATATGAAAACAAAGAAAAATGGTAAAAAAAGAGGTATACAGAAAGCAGCTCTTGGAGATATTAATCTAGATGAATTGACTCCATATTATAATGGAAGATTTTCTTCATAGAATATAGGTACTGCATTTAAACCTATAACTAAAACAGCTACAGAATTGGTTTAGGATAGTTATAATACCAATAATAAAAGTAAAGTTAATTATTTATCTTTCCTTCCACAGATTGGTAGTTTAACTAGTTCTATACTTGCCGCAAGACAAAATATAAAAGATTCTGATCCAGAGTATGTACAAACGTATTCTTATTCTCCACAATTTGTGCCAGTAGATTATAATATAGAACCATTATTAAATGAAATAAACCGTAGCGATGCTATTGCTAGATACAATAATAGAAATATTGGTGGTGGTGCTAGTCTTGCATAGGGAGTGCAGTTAGCTGTTACTAGGGATAAAGCTGTTGCAGAAGCCTATAATATGAAGCGTAATGCAGAAAATAATGTTAGAGCGACTAATGCAAATATCTATAACCAATGGGGATAGTTCGATGCTAACGCTAGAAAGGTAGCTGCTACAGAAAATGCATAGAATAGAGCTGCGGCTAGAAATATTCGTAGACAAGGCATAAGTCAGTTAGGTACAATTGTGCCATCATTTATTAAAGATATGCGTTTGGAAAGTAGAGATGCAGCGATGTTTAATGCCATGTTACCTTACTTGGAATATGGTATGACAAAAGATCAGATAAATAAATTAACAAAATTATTTGGATAATATGGCAGTAAATAGATTTGATTAGCCTGTTTAGGCGTAGTATATAAGTTAGTATGTACCGATACCATTTGAATAGTTATATAAACTTGGAGAATAGTATAATAAACAAGTAGATAAGAACTATTCAGATTTAGGTACAGCTATAACTAAGTTTTCAGATTTTCAATCTCCTTCTACAAAAGATATGTAGACTTGGAATAGATTAACTGTTGAACCAGCAAAGCAGCTAGTAAACGAAATAGCGTCTAATCCTGATTTAATGAAAACACCAGAAGGAAGAGCTAGAATACAGTAGTTTATCAATAGTAGACCTTATGGAGAACTTAGTGCTTTAAAACAAAGTAGAGATAACATGCTTAAAAGGCAAGCATTAAATCAACAATTAGCCATATCTGGTAAATATAATCCTTTATGGCATGATGTTGATTTTACTAATTATGATACTTTATCTTAGAGTGGAGTATTTAATGATTTATCGCCTCTTGCATATAAATCTGAAGTAGATTTAGTTAAACCATATGTAGATAATCTTAAGTCTTCATATTTATATACCAAAGGCGGTTATGATTATAGTGGTGTTTCTGCAAATACAACTGATGCATTAGTTAAAGAAAATATATCAGCTATTTATAATACACCAGAAGCGCAGATGCATATACGTACTTTAATTAAATAGGGTTATACTCCTGAATAGGCATAGGATATATTTGTAAATAGAATATACAGAGCTGGTAGGGAATTTGCTTATGAAACACGTGAAGCAAATCCATTCTCAGTATTAAATGAGAAACATAGATTAAGCGGTACTAAAAATAATTAGACAAACGGATTATTCTATTTGACACAATCTATTGAAACGACTGGTTTACGTAATTATTTACAAAACAGAGCAAATGTTTTATCAAACAGTAAATTATATGCTAAATTGTATCAAGATTCTAAAAGTAAAGATGAAAATGTAAGAAATGCTGCTGAAAAAGAAATATAGAAATTAGCGATGTCTACACCACAACAAATATTTAGAAGTATTTTTGATAAGCATGGTTCTGTAGATTCTACTGGTAAAACAAAATTAAATCAGAATTAGTTAAATAGCGGTGTTAATGAAATTATGAATAATTTTTCAGTTCCTACTCAAGGAGGTCCTTTACAAGAATTGTTAAGTTCTACAATAAATGGTATATCTACAGATACACAAACTACTCCGTTAGGAAAACGTAAAATAATTAATGGTGGATAGAACATGAATTTAATGAGTAGAATAATTTCAGGAATAGCTGGTTTTAATCCTGCTGAGCCAGAAAATGCAAAAGGTAGTAGAAATAAAATTCTCAATAATTTAAAATCTGGTAACTTTAATAATATGATATTGTTGTCAAATGGTAGAATATTAACTATTCCTTCTATAAAAAATGGTTAGCCCACAACATTAAATGTATAGGAAGTAAAAGTAGCAATAGATGATGCAGATTTAAAACGGTTGGGTATTACTGAAGCTGATATGCAGAAGGCTGGAGCAAAAGTAATTGAATCAACAGGTTCAAAAACAGAAACTACAACTTTATCAGGCAGTTATGACGAAGGAGAAATTAATTATAACAAAACATCAAAAAGCGCAACTAATAAACCTAGTAAGAAATATTGGGAATTGACATTAGGTAATGAAATTCCTACAGAAGGAACTAGTGCAGAATATCTTAATCAGACTGCATTAAAATAGAATATAGGTTCAACAGGATATACTAGCGAATATCCAAATGTTCAAAACGAAGCTTTTAATTTTTAAAATATATAAAATATGGCAAAGAAAAACATATTTACTTCAAGCAGTAAAGAAAATTTATAGAATATGCTTAATTAGTTAAGACAATAGGCATATTATCCTATAGCTGATAGTACTATCGATGATAGTAATATTGTAAGCGATTTGCCAACAGAAGAATTACCTGAGCCGATTATGGAACAAGAATCGGTTCAGGATTCTTCGTATGAAGAAGAAGGATTCTTTACGAAGTTGGGTAATAAAATAAAAGATAAAACGGGTTTATATATACCAGAAACAGACTATAGTGGTGAAAATCCATTTAAAGACGCTTCTATAAAGACAAATAAAGAAGCATATAAAACAATTTTGGATCCGACATTTGCTTTTGGAGAAGGATGGGTTTAGAATAATATAGATATACCATCTGGTAAAATGTTATTAAACTCCAAAGAAAAAACAGATTTATTGTATCAAAAAGAATTTCTTGAAACACAACAAGAAATGAATGACGTGAGAATACAATTAAATCAAGCTAGATTAGAAAACGATTCTATTAAAGTACAGGCTTTAGCTCCTGTATATAATTCTTTAGAAAAAGCGTATTTGTCTGGATTTGATTCTTATAGAGAATTAGCTGGTAAAAACGAATATTACTAGAAATATGGTAAACAGAATAGTATTCAAGAAAGAATAAATGCTATTAATAAAAGACTTAGAGAACTAAACGAAGAAGATGTTGAATTAAATTCGGATATACAATCTAATCGTCAACAATTACATAATTTATAGAATATTTATAAAATAAGTCCAGAATATAAAGAATTAGAACAAAAAGATTGGATATACCAAATACCAAGAGCAATTGGTACTTCTGCATTTTCTATGGTATCTAATGCAGCTGTATTTGGAGCATAGGCAGGATCAAGATGGTTGGCTAGTCAAACTGTTGCTGGTGCTGGTGGTGCTTATGGTGAATTAATTGCTGGTGGTACTGCAATATTAGGTGCGGCAGCAAACGTTGCAGCAAACATATGGTCTAGAGATATGGAATCTTTAGCTGAAGTATCAAACAACTATAAATCTAATATTCAACAGTATGCTCAGGATAACAATATAGATATTAATGAAATCGCTAAAGCTGGTAGAGAAACACTTAGAAAATTAACTGGGCAAGAATATTCTGAAGATCCTAATTCAGATCAATATCGTACTAACGACGAAGTATTTGAAGATATGCTTGCTTATGATGTAGCAACTAATAATACCGATCTTGATAGATTAACAGCAACAACTAAGAAAAATCTTCAGGGAATATATGATAGAAATATGGCATTAGTTTTATCAGACGTTGCACAATCTGCAATGATTATTCCTGGTGCTGGAAAAGTATTTAATAAAGCTTTAAGTAGTCTTAATTTACCAGAAAGAGCTGTTAATGGAACTGTAAAAGCTTTAGATAAAGCTATCGATTATACTTTAGCAAAAACTGCTTCAAATGCAACAAAAAAAGGTATATCTAAATATATAGTTGATCCAGCTGTACGTATATTAGGTTCTGCAGGATTAGAGGGTTTAGAAGAAACAACTCAGTACGTAATAGGTAGTAAAATAAATGAATAGAAAGAACCAGAATCAACAAATTGGTATAATCCTTTTGATATTAGTAAATTATTTATTTAGAATCAATATTACGGATTAAAGAGTTTGGCTGCAATGGCTGGTGTATCTGGAGATCCTGCATTAGATAATGATGAAGATTTGGTAAATAATTTTAAAGTTGGTGCTGTTTTAGGTTTGTTAATGGGTGGATCTTTCTAGGCTATATCTGCTACAAGAAATGCTAAATCGTATAATGCTGGTAGAGAATTAGCTAGAAACACAATGGCTAATTATATATCTGCTAAAGAAGATGTTTTTAAATATCAACAATATGCTGAAAAAGCACAAAATAAATTTTTTGATAAAGATTCGTTTATAGATGGATTGAATCAGTAGATAGAATAGGAAAATCTACCAGAAGGTTATACTAGACAAGATATCGAAACAGAAAAAGAAAATATAAACGAGATTTATGATATCGTAAATAATAATAAAGTTATAAAGCAATTATCTTCTTAGGATAGAGCTGTAGGTACTGCTTTAATTAAACATTATAAAGATGAATATAAAAAAGCATTAGAAGCTAATAATTCTGTAGATTCAGAATTAATCAATAAAATTCAAAACGATGTAAATTCATTTGTTGAAATCAATAATATTCATACAGAAAAAACAAACATTGTTAACAGTTATTTGTATAATAAATCACGATATGATGCTTTTTCAGATTATATAAAAACTATATAGAATTTTACTGATACTGAATATTCTACTAAAGAATCACAAGAAGTGTTGGATGACTTAATTATAGAGTAGGAAAAAATTCAAGAATAGTTAAATAGTTTAAATGATATTATAAAAGAAGATGATGATTTAAAAAATATTTTAAATGATAATTCTACTTACGCTACAGTAAACCAAGATGTAAAAAATAATACTATTCAAAAATTTTTATAGGCTCGTGAACTCAGAAAAGCAAAAGAAAAATATTTATCTGTACTAAATGATAAAAAAGTCTTAAAACAAAGTATAGATAAATATAATGAATCTAAAAATCAAAATGCTTAGAACGAAATTTTAACAGAACAAGAAAATATAGTTGAACAGCCTGCTACTTTAGATGAAGAAACTATAGAAGAAGAGCAAATAACTGAACAGGCTGCTCCTATTGAAACGCCTATAGAATAGGAAAATAAAATAGAGCCTAAAGTAGAATAGACTAGTTAGAATAATGAAGATCTAGAATAGACTACTGTTACACCAGAAGCTACACCATCTATTTAGACTAATGATGAAATATATGAACAAGAAGAAAAGCCTTCTAATAAAATAAATTTACTAGAATAGGCTTTGACATATGATACTAACGAAGAGGTTTCTGAAGAAGATTAGGTTCAAGATGAAATACTAAATGAAAGAGATTTTGAAGAAGAAACTTACGAAAAACAGCCAGATTAGATTTATGATTCTTCAGAAAGCAATGAAGATTATAATGAGCCTATATCAAAAGATGACGAAAACCAGGCATAGAATATAAACGCATAGCAACAAGAAACTCCAGAAGTACAACCATAGACAAGCGATGTTACTTTTGATAGTGACAGGTTAGATAGGTCTATTACAGATGAAGATGTAGCAAATACAGCTTTATATGAATAGTATGATCAAAATGATACCGATTTAGAACAAAATAATTTAATACAAGGTACATTATTTTATCAATTTAGCGATATTCCTTTAAAGAAAGGATATGAATCTGGAAACGCTTTACGTGAATTTGTATCTGTTCCTGGTAATATACAAAAAGCAACGATATCTGCTTATGTGGAATCAGCAGATTATGAATATGGTAAATATAATCCTGATGATAAATCTACTTGGGATAACGCGGCAATTAGAATAGAAATAACATCTCCCGATGGTAAAAAGTATATAGCGTCTTTAAAAACAATTGAAGGAGCTGAACAATTATATTTAGCAAACAATAAAGTTTTATCTGATACTGAAAAAGAAAGATTTAGACAACTTCGTAATACTATTATACAAGCCAAATTAGTTGATCCCGATGCTATAATATCTTTTAAAAATATAACAATCTCTGATGGTATAATAAGTAGAACAGATTCTAATAGAAATTTAAGAAACATTAAAGGATTACATATACCTGAAGATCTGCACGAATTACATAATAGTGGTATAAAATTTGGTATAGGTAAAGGTATAATTGGCAATTTTATGATTGTCGATGAAAATGGTATGCCTTTAAACGGACATGGTGGATCTGGAAAAATATTTATTTATCCTAAACCAGAAGATACTTTAAATGGAAAACAAATCCCAATTAAACTAAATGAACAAAGGTTTATAGATGATAACGGTAATCCTAACGATTTAGCGAGATATTTGGCTAAAATGTTTATATATCGTGAAACAGGTGATCCTGGATTATATTTTGAAGACCTTGCTAATTTAATTCTTCATTATAGCGAATCTAGTTTAATAAAACAAGATGATCCTCGTTATGAATTTTTAGCCGATAAACAATTTTATATTGATTATAAAAATGGATGGGCTCAATTAGGAAGAGATCGATTATCTTTAAATCAAATACGTAGTGATGCTGGCGTTGAACGTGTTACTAATTTTATAGCTAATAATCTACATTGGAATACAGAAAAATCTTTGTTATGGAATCCATTACCAAAATCATTAAAAGAATATTTAATTGATTTAAATTAGGATAAGGTTTATATTGGCGGTGGGATACCTGTTGATTTAGAAGATGTAGGTCTAAAAAGAGTAAATGGGCAATTAATAACAGACGAATAGCATCCAAATGGTCTTACTACATTAGCGTGGATGATTAAACACGGTATATTACAAACAAATGTTGATGATGTTTTATTTAAAGATCCATTTGTATATGTAAACGATCCTATAATAACAGCAAGCAAATCTAAACCAAAAAAGAGAAATATTCTATTAGAAGCTGATTTTGGAGAATAGGAAGATATTACTGTAGAAAATAAAGTAGAAGAAAAAGAAACTGCTGAATAGCAGACACAAGAATACGATCCTTATACAGATGCTTCTTCAGATGAAGTACTTAGTTTCTTTGGATTTGACGGACCAGAGAAAAGAATGTCTGTAAAAGAAGTAGAGCAGAATAAAAAGATAAATACTAAAAAAGCTACAAAATGGTTAAAATCCAAATTAGGATTAGATGAAAGCCAAATAGATATAATAGATGGTGTAATAAGACAGTTTGCAAATGGTGAAGCTGTGTATGGTATTGCTCATACAGATGGAATAGCTATTTCAAATTTGGCAATAGAAGGTGTTCAATATCATGAAGCATGGCATCGTGTGTCTTTACTTTTATTAGATTCTGATACAAGAAATAGACTTTATGAGGAATTTAGAAAGCAACATCCTCGTATGAGAAATCTAAATAATAAGCAATTAGAAGAAGCTATCGCAGATAGTTTTATGGATTATATGCTTAATGATAAAGATACAAAATTGAGATATTATATAAATAAAATATTTAGAAATTTAAAGAAACTTCTTGGTTTTAGTACTAAATTGGGAAACGCTTCTTTAAATCAAATATTTGATGCAATAAAGTATGGTGATTTCTCTAAATACAAATTAAATAAAGAATCTTTATCAGATTTCTTAAACTCTTATAGGACCGGAGCGTATTATAAAGTTGGTCCTAATCAAGATAAAACTTTAAAATATTTTCCAACAATACATGATTTTGAATCAGCTTTGGATAGTTTAAAATCATGTTTATTTATCGCAAATGGAGCTAAGTACCTTACTGATATAAATAGTTTGGATAATACAAAATTAAAGAATCTTTTAATTTCTTTGTCTAAAACAAGTAGATTGACAGAATCATAGAAGAATGCAATATAGGAAATAATTGATAATTTTGATATATTCATGTATCATTTATAGCCAAAATTATAGCAAATGGGTATTAAGGCTATAGAAAAAAATGCAGATGAAGATTTTCAAGAAAGAGAGAACACAGGCATTCAAAATTATGATAAAGCAGGATACGAATTCGATAAAAAGAATAATGCTTTAGCAAGTGTAAAAATGTTTATCGCTACTTTAGCAGATACTTATTTTGATGAAAATAATGTATTAAGAACTAAAATAAATAATATCACTGGTTTGCCAATGATTGTTGATTATGACGAAGCGTATAGTCTTATATTGAATAATTTAAGTACTGTAGAAGATTATAGTCCTGTTCCTGGTGAAGATCCTAACAATTCTTTATTAGGCAAATGTGCTAATTTAAGTAGGCATAATCCGTTTTTTGCATTTTTGTATAAAAGATTAAACGACGTAAAAGATTCTAATCTTGAAACACAAATATTGCAAACAATTAAATCATTTAATTAGAACTTTGTAGAAGTAACATATACTACAGATTAGAAAGGTAATAGTGCTTTTGCTATAAAAGACACAATAAATAAAAGAGCTACTAAGACTTTTCCATCAACATGGTCTGAATTATTTTTTAATTCTGATTTGGTTATTAAAAGTAATGATTCAATATCTGTAAATACTAATAAAATAAAGAATATTATAAATGATTATAATACTTTATTTAATAGTATAAAGAAAAATCAAAATATAACTAATGCGGATATTCGTAATTATATAAATGATTTAGTAAAAATATTAAATAGTGTAAGTATTACTGTTGATGATGTAACAATAGAAAACCTATTAGATCAAGATAATCGAGCTGAAAGTATTAAACAGTTAATTACTACTACACAATCTGGAAGTTTATATTAGTTATTTAACGGAACAATAAAGAGTACTTTAGGTGGTAATCAAACATATACAGTAAAAGGAATTCAAAAAGTTAGATCATTGGATACAGTGTTTATGGGCTTGGGTATGAATAACATAATTAATAAATTATCATTGGCTCAAGCTGTAACACATCCAGACGATACCAATATATCAGTATTAGGTCCGAACAATAACATTGTATTTACTAAGACATTAAACTGCTATGTATCAGATTTAATGCGATGGTTAAATTTAGGAGATGAAACAACCTTAAGAAATTTAAATAATGACCCATATTGCAAAAGTTCTTTAATATTACAATCTGCAAATAATAAATCTTTTTTAAGATTAAACACTTTCTTAAATTTCTATGGTGATAAGGGTAATGATAAAGGTCGTGATTATTTGAGCATTTCTCCTACTGAAGATTATATTGCTAAAATGGCATTTACTTGGAATAATCATATAATATTCCCAACTATGGCTGATAAAAAGACATGGTTTACAATAAGTGGAATATAGTTGTTTAATAAGGAAATGTTCATACAGCAACAAGGTAATAAATTAAAAATACAGTTTAATCGTGAGGCTTTAAAATACTTATATAAAGCTTGGGAAGATGAATATAACGCTATAGTTAATTACTACAACACATTATCTTCAGTAAAAGCACCTATTAAAAATTATCATACTTCTGGTAAAGGTGGATTGTTTAGACATTTTACTGGTTACTATGTTAATAGGAATGGTAAAAACGAATGGTTTGATTTAAATAAAGAAATCAAAAACGCTTTAGCTTTCGATAAAAAACATAGAAGTAGTCTAATGTTAAGAACTGTTTTGGAACAAATTAGAGAAGACTTATTTACAAATCCTCAAAATACGTATGAGAAAATAAATAATAATTTAATATCTGAATTATAGACAGAACTTGAAACTTGCGAAAATTTAGGTATTATTTCAAAAGATAAAAAGAATCCAAAATAGTATAAAAATCTATTATTAGATTCATCAGTATTTGATTATTTTAAGTAGATATATGAGCAAAATTCTAATAAAAATATATCAGCTAATGCTGACAGATATGCTATTATGACTATGATTGGTAATCATATGATTAATCAAAACGCATCTACAATAGAAACTGAAAAAATAATAACAGGCGATGTTGCTTTTTATAAGAATGATGATGATAAAATCAAACGTCTTGGTGCTGTATTATCTACTGGTGATAATCTTAGAACTCAATGGCTTACAAACGATCCTAATAAAATACAATTATATAAAAAATTAAACGGTCGTAACACTTACACTTGCGCAATATTTAATGATAATGAAATTCCTTCTGCCCAATACGATTTAATTAAAGAATTGTTTGAATATGATAATTTCCGTAATTTACTTCTTGAAAAACTAGGACTTACTGAAAATGTAGTAGATTAGGAATTAAAAGATTTAAATGCTGCAAAAGAAAAGTATCCTGAAATTTCAGCATTAGCTAAAACTTTATCTGAAGAAGATGCAGGTGCGTATGGTTTAAATAGTAAGAAAACAAAAGGTAATATAAATCAAGCAGATGCTGCTGTATATATTAGACCAGAGATGTATTAGCAAATTGTTCGTAGATTGGGCGAATGGTCTACTGAAGTAGAAGAAGCTTTCAATATATTGGAAAGTGATACAGATTGGTTATCAGATCCAAAATTATATGCTAAATCATTAAAAACTTTAATAAAAGCATTAAAAACAACTTATTTTGGTTATACTTATAATGCAGATTTAGGATATAATGTACCGATCTTTAATAAGATGGCAATGTTCCCAATGTTCAAAGCTATTGCTACTGGTGATAATAGAGAAATATACGGTAGAATGAATGCTATCGGTAAATATAAAGATTTACAGCCAATAGATTAGATTGCGTTTGAATCTGCTGTAAAAGTAGGTATAGAAGGAGGATTTAGTTTCTATTCAGATTATACCAATAATAGTATAAATGATCTATCAAAAATTCATACAACTACACAATACTTTAGAAATTTAAGACGTCAGTTAATAACAGATCCACATACACACGATAGAACTCTATTTGGTACACAGGTATCAACAGTTGCAGTATCAAATCTTGTAATGGATAGAGTATATGGAGATGAAAATAATCCTGAAAGTCAACGTACAGGACAATAGTTAAAAGATCAGTTGTTTGGTACTATTAATGCTATATCAAATAAAGGTATGCAAAAAGTACAAGATATGTTTATGACTGATGGAGAACTTGATTTTGAAAAAACATCGCAAGCACTTATTAAAGAAGCACGTTCTTCTGGTATGGGTAAAAACATAGAAGATGCTTTAATATACAATAAAGATAAAAAAGATTTTGAAGTTTCTTTAGCAGCTTTACCAGATAGTAAGTGGGCTGAAACTAAAGTTGTATCTAATGTAAATAAAAAAGCAATCGATCTAGAATTACCAGGTGGTGCATTTATACAGATGTCATCTTTTGGTTTTAAATCTATTAAAACTGTAGGTTCTAACGCTGTTGCAGGGGGAAAGAGATTGGTAAATATTAATCCAGATGGAAGTATGGATGCTATTATATCTATTAATTTGTTTAGACATGTAATTCCTAATTTTGATAAATTAAGTTTTACAGAAGCTAAAAAATGGTTAATTGATGCAGGTATTATATATGATCCGTAGAATCCTGATAAAGCAAAACCTATGGCTATAGGATATCGTATCCCTACACAAGGTTTGTCATCTATTGCTGGAATTAGAATAAAAGATGTGTTACCAAGTAATGTTGGTGATATGATTATATTACCAGATGAATTTACAACACAAACTGGTTCTGACTTCGATATTGATAAATTATATATAGCTAGATATAATTATGATAAGGATGGAAAGAAAATAGAATTCAAAGGTTTACAAAAAGTATTAAATGAATACAACGAACTTGTTGATGAAAGTTTTGAAGCATATTTACATCGTAGATTTATTGAAGAACAGGGTACTGGTTCTTATGAAGAATCTGAAAGAGGTAAAGATGCAGTACAACAATTGTATGATTCCTGGTTAAAGTCTATAGGTAATCCAACAAATATATATGAAGCCAACAGTAGAGAAGCAAATGAAAATTTATTACTAGACACTTATATGACAGTGTTGACGGATAAAAAAACTGTAGATCAAACTCGTTTGCCTTTGGATAAAGTTACAGGCATAATCAAAGATGAAATTTTACCAATTGTTGACGGAGTCAGAGAAAGTAAAGGAATTATTCCTTTTAAAGAGCTATCTCCTACTTATCAAATGAATAAAAAATATGAATATTCTGGAGGTAAAACAGGTATTGGTCCTTTTGCATTAAATAACAAAAATCATATCTTAACCTAGTTAGCTGATTTAAAATTTAAAGAAAACAGTTTATTAAAAGCTTTAGGTTTTATAGGATTAAATGGAATAAAAAGTAAAAATGAAATCATATACAAGCGTGATAAAAACGGTAAAATCATATATGAAAACGGAAAACCAAAATCATTTATAGAAGAAGGTATACGTATATTAGATTGGATTTCAGCAATGATCAATGCTCATGTTGATGTTGCAAAGGATCCATATGTTATTCGCTTAAATGTAAGACAATATACCTACAATATATGTAACTTTTTATTACGTGTAGGATATGGTAAAAGTGCATTTTATTTTCTTCCGCAACAGATTTTAAAAGATATGGCTGTTGCATATGATGCTGCTGCAGGAAACTATGGAGTAGATAGTGATAGTAGTAAAACTAAAATAGTAAATGATCAGATTAAGAAGATACGTGTAAAATATTATAAAAAATATCTGGAAGCTTGTAAAAACGATAATATAAATATCGAATTACAACAAGATAAGGATACTGGTTCTATTACATATACTGATATGGCATAGACTATAACAAATAATGCGAGCACTTTATTAAATCGTGATAATTTGATTGATTTACTATAGAAAGATAAAATTTTGGATAAACTTTCTTACGAAGAATTAGCAGATTATTATAAACAACAATTATTATTATCTGAAGTATTTATCTAGTTAAATGATTTAGCGCAAGACATGTCGAAATTAGTTCAATTATCACAGATTGATACAAAAAGATATGGAAATAATTTCGTTGAACAAGATAGGTTTTTATATAGATTGAAAAGCCTTATTGCAAATACTACTTTGTTTAATAGTGACGATATTGTGAAATATTATAAAACTACATTTTTATTTACAAAGTTAGTAAACGGTATTATTGAACCAGCTAATATTTTCGAACCTTTATTATTGAGAGGAAATAAGAGTTTTAAAGATGCTATTACCAAAGTATTATCTATGGTAAACCGTGTAGATACTAATGATGAATCATTAAATAAAACAATATCTAATGAATTAGAAGGATCTTTAAGATATCAATTCTTAGCTACAAAAAATGTAGATGTATACGATATGCTATACGGAGAGAATAATATGGCTAGTAGATTAGCTAAAATAAAAACAGATATCTTAAATAATATGTACGAAGGAATGCTTACTCAAGATGGTAAAATAGCTAATAAGTTATTAAATTATTTGGGCACATTAACCAAAATGAGTACTGATAAATATTTTGCTCCGAATATTATTACAAAGAATAGAATATCTGATGGTGATAAATACCTGAAACAGACATTATCTACGTATTGGGAAGAATTGTTAGATTCGCCATATGAAGAAATATGTAAATTTGCAGAAGATTTATTTTATTATCAATTAGCTACTACTGCTGGTAATTTTACCAAGAATGGTATATTTGGATTAACACCTATAAAATTGATAAAAGAATCAGGTTATAATGATTTTATGAGAAATTAGGTTAATAATTTTATTGGTGATAGTAGTTTGGATTATGATAATTTCTTTTTAAATAATTGGAATAATAATAAGTTAGTAAAAAATATTTCTCTCTATAAAGAGAAATATGATAGAGAATCTGGTGAAATAGTTAAAGATTTATAGTATCCAGTATTATTTAGTGAAGATAAACTGGAAAGTATAAATAAGATTTATCCTCTTATAATATATCCTAATTTTAATCCTATTGGTAGAAATAGTATAAAACAAAATATATATCAACCATATATAAAGGTAGTATTGGATAATACAAATCCAGCTGGTACAATCTTATATAAATATATTGGATATGTAACTAATGATAAAAATATAGAAAAACCCATATACGTTATTGTAAATAAAAAAGGTTTAAATAATCAGGGAAGAGTTGTTAAGGAATACGATTCTTATTCTAACTCATTGTTTGATTTTAATAACATTGATACTGCGTTAAATGCAAAACAAATCATCACATATGGCGACATTGAACACTTAATATCTAAAGGTAGATCAAAAGATAGAGAACGTTGGTCTAAGTTAATAAATAATATAACTGCTGTTTAGGATTATATACCTTAGACTAAAGCTTTAAATATGGATTTATTCTAGTATGACGTTGCTGAAAACGTTAAAGTTGAAGAACCAATTAAGGTTACACCTATACCAGAATAGACAATAACTTTGCCAGTTAAAGAAATCGCAAATGTTGTAAATAATTCATATACTTTTAGCGATGGATTTACTGTTGATTTACCATTTATATTAAATGAACAATAGGTGCGATTGTTACAGACTTTAGAAGATTTCATTATAAATCCGAAAAGTTATGATAATAGCATTACTATTGCAGGATATGCTGGTACAGGTAAAACCACAATGATTAGTATATTTAATAAATGGTTAACACATAAATTAATTGATGTTGTTTTTAGTTCACCAACTCATAGAGCTAATGCAGTAACAAAAATGAATAATCCTGCTGCAAATGTCAAAACTTTGCATTCAATGTTCGGTTTAAGCCCTATTGTTGATTTGGAAAACGGAGTATATGACTTACGTAAACTTACTGCGCAATAGATAAATAAACCAAAACTTGCATATAATCAGTTATTAATTATAGATGAAGCTTCAATGGTTAGTGAATCACTCTATAAGTTTATTGAAATTTTTAAACTCAATTATGATTTAAAAGTTATATATGTAGGTGATCCAGCTTAGTTATCTCCTGTAAAAGATAAAGATATATCTCCCGTATTTAGAAATACTAAATCTAAGCAAGAGTTAACTAAAGTAGAAAGAACTGGAGATAATCCTATATTATTTGAAGCTACTAATCTTCGAGAAGGTAAAGATTTATCATATACCACTAATATTATTAATGGCGAAGGTGTTGAATATATTCCTACGAATAGTAGTAGAATAGATGAGGTAATTAATAATATTATTGATTCTCAAGAATATAAAAGTAATCCTTTATATTTTAGAATACTTAGTGCAACAAATCAACAATTAACAGAAGCAAATAACAAAGTTAGAAAACAATTATTTGGTGATAACGCTAAGTAGATAGAAGTTGGTGAAATATTAATGGGATATGATAATCTTGGAAGAGATGAAAACTCTATTAGAAATAGTATTGATTATATTGTAACATCAGTATCTGAAAAGAAAGAAAAAGAAATCAATGCATATAACAGTAGAATAACGGTAACTGGTTATGAAATAACTTTAAAAGTTGCTGCGACTGATGAAAAAATAGATAATAAGTATTTTGTGTTAGCTAATGAAACTTCTATTTCTGATTTAAATAAAATTGCTAAATTTGGAGAAGAAATTCAAAAAGCTATAAGTTATGCCTTTAAGAATCATGATTATGATTTGTTACCAATGTTTAATGGTATGTATAATGCGTTTAAAAATAATACTATATCTATGAGAAATTTAGAATAGAATGGTAGATTAGTATTCAGAAAAGCTTTAGATTATGGTTATGCGCACACTATCCACAAATCTTAGGGTGGTACTTATAATAAAGTTATGATTTATTTAGATACAATTGGTGTATTTGATCCTAAAGTTCAACAACAATTAAAATACGTTGGCGTTAGTAGAGCTAAAGAAAATGTTTATATTATAACTAATCATGAAATAATAGAACAAAAACATGATGATATTAATATAAATAATGTTGAAAGTACTAATAATGATACAATTAATTTTAATAATAAATCATAGAGTAAAATTATAATATCATCAAATAAAACAATTTTAACTAATGAAGAATTAAAATTAATAAAACCATATTCTGGAAGTAATCCAAGAATAGCAGTTGCTTCTGAACATACTGATCCTGTATTCTTTTCTAAAAAAATAATTGATATTTTAGATGGAAAAGATTCAGTTGAAGATAAATTTAGAAAATTAACTTATTCTGGTAAGGACTTTGCAGCTTTATATTTAATAACAAAACATGATGGTTTACCATTGAAAAAATTATTAGAATATAAAATACCAAAATTGATTCATTTTAGTATTACAGGATTAGGCGGTACTAAATATGAGCCAGGCGTAATGAAACCTGATGATTTATTAGATAGAATAGCTAAATTTATTAAACAAGGTCTAGATCCAAATATGGTTACTGTTCGTATAGATCCTATAATACCCGGTGTAACTAGCCAAAAAGTTATAGAAAATATTATAAAAAGATCATCAGAAATTGGAATAAAAAATATAAGATTTTCTGTAATGGACCAATATTCTACTACAAAACATTTTATGCAATAGTTAGGATACGATTATTCTAAATATTATGATGGAAATTCATTACACGCCAAGAAAAATGTTATAGAATCGATTGAAAATATAATGGTAACACTTGCTAAAAAGTATAATGTTAGACTTAGTACATGTGCTGAACCGTTTAATATTGAAGGTATTTCTAAAGAAGCTTGTTTATCTGTATCCGCAATAAATAATATGTTAGGTACATCTATTCCAGAAACAATGACTGGCAAATAGAGAGCATTATGCTCTTGTTATGGTGGAAAAACAGATTTATTAAAATATAATAATAAATGTGCATCTTCTTGTGTATATTGTTATGCGCATCATAATGCAAATTCTAATGCTATTTATTATAATGAAGATGGTTCATTAAAAGATACGATACTTACTCGTACTAATGATGACTTTGAAATTGAAAATAATAAACCGAATAATAAAATTAGTAGAGCTACCACAGGTTATAGTAGACAATCTGCTATATCTAATCCTCGTACTTTGTACATATTCACAGATAATACCGACAGAACATCTGGTGGTACACAAATTAACGATGGATGGTATAAAGATAAATACGGTAATGGTGGATATGGTAGTGATAGAAATCCAACAACTGCTGTAATTAGAGGTTTAGATAATGCTGCCCCCATAAGTACAATGAAGTATTTTTATAGAAATCATAAAAATATGACTGTTTTTGAAGCAAGATGGACTGATAAAGACTTGAATGATTTCAAAAAAGTTATTGATGATGAAATAAATGATATAAAATTATTATGGGCTAGCGGTGATTTTGATAATATTATTGTTCCACAAGGCGATGGTTTCTTTAATTCAAAAATAGCAAATATAAATAAAGAAAGAACACCCAGATTGTACCAATATTTACATGATAAATTGGTTGAATTAAATAATTATGTAAATAACGTAAAAGTTAGTACAGAAGAAATAGTACAAGAATAGCCAAAGCCTCGTAAATATACTGGTAACTTATTATATTAGGCTGATTTTAGTGAATCAGAATTTACAGAAATGAAGAGAGAAGGTAAAAACATAGAAAGTATTTGTAAAGATAGATAGGTATGAAAATAATTTGTCCAAATTTAAGAAATGAAGAAGTTAAAAAGCAGTTTGATGAATTAAAAGACGCATTAGGTGAAGAAACTGCTTATTATGTTTGGTCATATAATAATGGTAATAGTTTAGATTATGCTCCTAATGGAGCATAGTCTAAGTTATTTTCAGATTTATTAGACTATTATAAAGGAGATAGAGTATCTGCTATTATAGCAAAGGCTAAAACCTACTCTCCTAGTTTTAGAAATTGGTTTGGTGATTGGCTTAGTGAAGATAAAGAAAATGTGTCTAAAGTAGTAGATGAAAATAATGAACCATTAATCGTTTATCATGGTACAGAAAACGAATTTGATGTTTTCTCTAAAGAATTAAGAGGTGCTACAGATCCTGGAGATTGGGGATTAGGATTTTATTTTTCTCCAAGAAAAGATGTTTCAGAAATGTACGGTAGCAATATAAAACCAGTTTATCTTAGTATTAAAAATCCTGTTCCTAAAGAAAAACTTCAAATGACAGATTCATTTGGTAGGGAAAAAGCGAAATTTATTACATTGAGAGAAAAAATTCAAGAAGATATTGCTGTAGTTGAATTTTCTATCAAAGGTTATGAAGAACAGTTATATGGTAATGATCCAGATAATGAGCATTATAGAGAAGAAGGTTCAATACTTAATAAAATGGTTAAGCAGTATTTGGAGGATTACAAAAATAAACTTAGAGATTTACAAACACAACTTCAAGAAAAATCAAAAAAAGAGTTAGATTTTGATATTAATAAAAAATGGAACGACGATGTAGAAGAAATAAACAAATATGATGGAATAATTCCAAATATTAATTCTAAAGAGTTAGTAGAAGAAAATTATGAAATAATAGCAAAAGATCCAAATCAAATAAAATCAATAGACAATCGTGGTACTTATTCTGTAGAAGATAATAATATATATCAATATGCTGTAGATACTATAGAAAATAGAATAGATGGAGAAGAAGCTAAAAAAGTATTTTCACAAAGTGCTAAGGAAACAATAGCTAATATGATTGATAGTGAAATGTTCTTTTCTACAGATGATTAGATAAATATAGCAAATCAATTATATAATTCTATTGGAGATAACGTTATAATAAAGTTTAATAATATAGATGGATACGCATAGTATTAGAATAATACGATAACTATAAATCCAAATATTTTTAATAGATTTAACAATAAGGATATTGGTAGAATTTTATTACACGAATTGTTACATCATTTTACTATTTTAGAATATAAAAACAATAAAGCTTTTAAAAACAAAATAGATTAGACATATAACAAAATAAATAATATTTTTCCTTCTAATAAATATAATAGAAAAGAATCATTATATTACGGTCTAACTAATCCACAAGAATTTATATCTGAAGTATATACTAATTCTTCATTTAGAGATATTGTGGCAAAAAAGAATATGTCTTTATGGAGAAGACTGTTATCAAATTTTTTAAGTACTTTACATTTAGATAAATTAGCAAATAAAGTATAGTAGAAAGGAATTGATAATACAACTTCTATTATAAATGAAATATAGAAAATAATTAATAATCGATACACAGATTATAGATCTAATACTTTAGGTGATGGTATATTTAAATATACTATAGATAATCACATTTTAAATGAATTAAACGAAGATGCTAGAAAAATAAATGAAAAGATAATCAAAGGTTTAAAAGCTAGTTATAAATCTTTAAAAAGTAGAGATAAATCTCCAGTATTACTTGCTAAATTACAATAGACAATAGATCAATACGAATTAGATTTCTAGAAAAACGACGATTTGTTAATATTAACTAATTTTATATAGAGAGCATCAGAACAATTTAAACCAGTATTAAAACTTATAAGAAAAGCATATCTAGATACAACTATTCTTAGTAATGATGAAATCTTAAATTTTAAAAATGACTTTCTTGATTTTTATGGACCTATGTGTGAAGAAATAAATAAGAAACTATTTTTATAGGATTATTTTGCAGATCTTGATGAAGAATAGTTAAATATTTTATCAACAAACATGGATTTAATAAATAGAGCCTATCAAGAAATATCTGGTAAATATGAGAAGATTCTAAATGAACGAGCTTCTGAAATAATTAGTGAAATGGGACAAATGTATGGTGTTCCTACAGAAGACATAGAACGTTATATAAATGAAGATATGCAACATACTGTTGGTGATATTAACTTTATTACACAATGGTTAAGAACAACTAGAAATCTTAAAGATTTTGCGTTAAGATTATCATATAGATCTGTAGCTGATATAAATAATCAAGTTCAAAATTTTGCTAACGATAAAGCGCAATAGTTAATTAGACAGTTTAGTAAAATAAAAAAAGAAGATTAGTTGTTATATTTTGAAAAAGATAAAGACGGAAAAACAACTGGTTATCTTATTAGAGATAAGAGGTATGGTGAATTTAAGAGAAATTACAATACCTTTATAAATGAATTAGATTAGAAATATGGAGTAGTAGATGGAAATTATTATGTATTAAATGAAGATGATTATTTTAAATACATTGACGAAAAAGAAAATTGGTTAGAATCTCATTGTGAAAGAAAATTTAAAAAAGAATATTATAAATTATATAATCAATTAAAACCTACAACAAGATTACGAATGAAATCTCTTAATGGTGAAATATAGTCTATTATAGAATTAGTAACAAAAGACGATGGGGTTCATTTAGAAGAATTATCTGATAAAGATTGGACGAGATTAGATAATCTATATCAAGTTAAGAAGAATCTTTCAAATTTATATAATTTTGATGGTACTGAAAAAGTAGGAGAAGCTAGAGATATTGCTGAAGATTTAACCAATTTCTATGAAAAATTAGGATCTAATAAAATCAAATCTTTAAAAATGTCTACAGAAGAAGTAGATAAAATATTACAGCAAAAAGAAAAAGAATTATCTCCAGAATTATTCGTAAAATGGCAAATGCGTAATATTACTTATTAGTTTTCTGATGAATTTTTAGAACTTATAAAATCTGAAACAGTATTAACAGAACATCAAGAAGAATACGACGATTTAATTAATCGCAGAAGCAAATTAATGAATTTAGGTAGAAATAATAATCTACCTAGAACAGAAGCAAGTTTGTTAACAGAACAAGTAAAACAAGAAATAAAAGATCTTGATGAAAGAATTGAATCTTTAAGATATATATACAGTGAAGGTGGTAATTCTAATTTTAACAAATATGCCAAAATGATAACCACACCTTAGTATAAAATAGATGAAGAAAAAGCTAAAGCCCAAGGTGACAAGGCTTATAAAGAATGGCATGATAAATCACATTTTATAAATTCGAGAGGTAAAGAAGTAGTAGTATCTTATTATAGACAACTTGTTCCAAAAGATAATAAATATTTAGAAATAAGATTAAGTAGAATGAATTAGGAATTGGATAAAAATTCATCACTTATAAATCCTGATTATGATTTTGAAAATCCAGAATATTATCAACCTAGTAAAACTTTATACGATAACACAGCTGCCTTAAAAAAGGCTACTAGTACTCCTGAGAAAAAAGAAATTTATGATTTGATTTGTTCTACAATAAAAGAAGCTAACGATAAAATACCTTTTCTTAGTAGAAGAGATATGTATAAATTGCCACAAATGACTGGTGATATAGTAGATTTTACTATGCGTGGTAATAAATTTTGGAAAGGTATTGCTGAATATTCTTTAGATGGCGTATTAGTTAACAATGATGACGCTGATTACGCATTAGATAACTTTACATAGAAACCAGATGGAAGTTAGCTTAAATTTATCCCTACGCATTATTTGGAAATGCTTAAAAATCCAGAACATATTTCTAGAAATTTAGTAGGAATGCTTACAGAATATTCAAAGATGGCTGAAAATTATAGATTAAAAAATGAAAGAATATCTAAATATGAAGTATTAGCTGAACAAATGGCAAATAGAACATTTACCATACCTGATATATTTAGACATACTATTTCTGAACGTAAAGGTGATACTACAAATACGTATAAAAAATTTGTAGATTTTATAGATATGAATATGTATGGATAGCTAAATTAGCCTATTACAAGTAAACCTTTTGGCAAAAATAAAGATAAACAAGTATCTTTTTCTAAAATAATTAACGCTATTAAAAAATATGCATCTTCATCAAACCTTGGATGGAATCTTACAGCAATAACAAAATCATTATTTCAAGGATTACACAAATCAACAGTAGAAGCTTTAAGCGGTAGATATTTTAATGCTTAGAATTACTATAAATTATTAGCTAAAAATATATTTAATATTCCTAAAATGATACATCATTTAGGTGATTCTAAGTATAATGACTTAACGTTAGCTTTGTTGGAAAGAGCAGGAATAGCTAGAAATTTGGAAGATAAAACAAATAGTTTACAATATAATAGGTTTTTTAGAAATATAACTAAAAATCTAATATGGGGTGGTTGGTCTGCAATAGATTATCTTGTTAAAGCTCCTGTAGTAGAAGCTATATATGCTGATTATAAATATATTCCTTAGGATGAAATTTTTATGTCTAGAAGAAAATTTATAAGAGAAAAGTTTAATGATGACTGGAAAAAAGGTTCTAAAGAATTTGATAGAATTTCTACTTTTACATTATTAGATGTGTATAAAGTCAAAAACGGTATTCCAATTATCAAAGATCAGTATAAGAAATATAAAAATGCTATCGAAAATCAAGATTTATAGAATTCTGTAATAAACACAGCAAGATTTATTACAAATAGAATCGATGGTGTATTATCACAAGAAGATAAAACTAAATTTATGACTAATGCTTTTGGAGCATGTGTTATGATGCATCGTTCCTTTTTTGCAGTAAATATGGAAGATAATGTGTTTGCAGAATATCAATACAATCCTTACATTGAAGACTATTATGAAGCAAAATATCGTTCTACTTTTAAAGTATTATGGAATTGGATGTCTAATTTATTTTCATCAGTAGCACACACAAATCCTACAAATTTAAATAAATTAGATTCTGCTTAGTTTTATAATTTCAAGAGAACTATGATATAGTTAAGTTTAATAGGAATGTATATGTTACTTGTTTCTCTATGGTTAAAACCAGAAGCAGATAAAGATAAAGATAGTTATGCTAAGAATTTTATAGGATACTGTATAGACGCCGCAACTTTTGAAGAAAGAGCAGAATACAATCCTTTTGATTTATTTAACCAAATAAAATCTCCTTCTGCAGCAATAGCACCTGTAGAAAATATAACTAATATGATAAAATTATTTGATCCAATTAATTTTGAAAATAATTTTAAAGAAATTAACAAAGGTCCGTATAAGGGTATGGAAAGATGGCAAAGAACATTAATAAAATCAACGCCTGGGTTACGTGGTATATGGGAATCTAAAGATCCTAGATCTAAATGGGAATATCTTGAATCACAATTGGATAAATAATAAAATAAATAAGCCGTAGTATTTAATAGTACTACGGCTTTTATTATGCTTCATTGTGTAATTCTATGCACCATTAGAAATGTATTTTCTTCGGTACAATCTTCTTCAGTTACTATTTCGTTACGCTCGTATAAAGATTTTACATCAAGTAAATCCTTAGGTTTTTTTAATAGATCTTTTAAATAACTTAAGTCTTTATTATTCCAAAAAGACATAATATGTAATTTATGATTTTCATTAATACTATGAAAATAACCATTTATAATAGATTTTATTACATATTTGTATTCTGGAGGAATTATAAATACATATTCTAAATAAAATTCATTATTTATAAATACATCATACTTACAACAAAAATAAGGATTTTCTTTTATTTCTTTATCTATGTTGTTAAATACTTTAATATTGTATTTAAATAATACAATAACATGATTATCTAAAAAAGGTCTATTTATATCTTCAACATAAGCATTTACAAAACTATACTTATCAGAAAATAATTCTGAAGATGTAAAAATAAAAGGTAATATATATCTTGTTGTTAATGTTCTATTTCCAATAATCATAATTCTTCTACTCCGTCATTCTCATAATAATTACGAGAATGTTTCCAATTATCAGTAGAGATATGATATGCTATTTCTTTGAGAACATCTGATATTTGATCTACTTTTTGTTTAATAACACTATCGACGTTCATATTAAATACACGAATTTCATTATTACTATCTTTTCCAATAGCAATTATGTACGCTTCAAAATCGTAATCTTCGGTATTTAAATTTAATACTTCTTGCATATACCATTGTATTGCAAGACCGTAAAAAGCAATTTGTCTAAAATAATCATATTCTTCAACAGAATGTGCAAAATTATAGACATTTTGTGTTGTTTTTAAGTCTATAAGAATAATTTTCTTATTTACATGATCAAAACAGACTCTATCTAATAGAGATTTACATTTGATATTATTGTACTTTGGAACTTCCCAATTTATGTGAAATTCATTATGACATTCAAATGTTTCTGGTAAGCCATATAGTAGTTCATTAGCTTTTTTATGTTCTTCTATATTGGCTTTTATTTTTTTCAATGTTTGTAAATCAGCAAAAGATATTACTTTTTTAGTATCTTTATTCTTACAATATTCTATATACTGAGAATAAGTATCTATTATTTTTAAAGCTTCTTCTTTTACTACATTATCTTTCTTACTATTAGAATAAGATTGACGATACGCTTTTAAAGCTAAAGTTTCTTTAGACTCTAAAGGCTCTACTTCGATTAAATGCGCATAACATTCACATAAATCTTTTTGTTGTTTTACTTTAGGTACTTCAAAATCAAGAATCATATAATCTTTCCAGAATTCATCTGGTTGAAGAATATATTCATGAATCATAGTACCTTTTTCAAGGAAAGAACCTTTTAAACCTTCTTCTTTTCCATCTAACATGTTACGAAGATATTGTGGTCCATATTTAATAAACCAACCTATTGCGCTATTACTGATACGTGATGAATCTTCGTAGTATGGAATTGAAATATTCATTTTATTTGTATTCATCTTCTATACTCTCTTCATTATTTTCATCCATGTCAGTAATTACTGAAGATTTAGTCCAAAGAATTTCATTTTCTTTATCTTGTGGATTATCCAAGAATTTAATAAAAGTTTCATCTATTTGACTAATAATTCGCTGTTTATCAGGTTCATTACTAATAACTAGATTATCTTTGAGCATTTCTATATATTCTTGTAATAATTCATATTTAGTTTTTTCCATAGTTGTATCAATATTTATTGTAGGAAATTCAAAATTTTTTTTGAAACTATAACAATTGTCTAATCTAGAACAATTGTATTTTCCTTCGCTTGGTTTACTTTCTCCATCGTGCCAATGTCCGTAAAGATGATACTTGCAGATGTCATATGTATCTAAATCAAGTTGTTCATTTTCAATCGGACTATCATGAGTAATAAGAACATCACACTTAGGTATTTGTTTATATTGGTTTTCTAGGTCTTTTGATTCAAAAGCCCATTTCCCTACTTGGAAAGATATCGGTTGTATCCATGGTGTACCATAGAATTTTATACTTTTGTATTCAAATGATTGATCGATAAGGAAATGTAATTTTCCTTCAGTATTTATTGCCATGTAATCACAAAATTCTTTCCATCTATTTTCATTATAAAGATGTTCAAGATAAATATCATGATTACCTGGTACTACTAATACTTTTTTGCATGGTAATTTCATTACCCACGGAACAAATCGGTTTTTCCACCAATATTCCGACGCATCAAAATTTCTTTGAGCGTTTAATGTAATAACATCCCCTGCGATGCATAATACATCGCATTCGGGGATATTGTTGAGTAGATTTCCATGAATATCACTTATTCCGCATATTTTCATATACTTTATTTTTTAATTATCATTTTCTTATGTAGTTACATCAGATAATGCTTCTTTAACATTAATATTCATATACTTGACAATTTCATCTAGACTTATATTTTCATCTTCTAAGTCTTTTACTTCGTTCAAGAATGCATTCATATTATCTATTGAAGGTAATTTGAATCTTTCTTTTATGAATTTACAAACTTCTTCGCTGTTTTTAATATTCTTACTTTCAATAAGAATTGGTAAGAATGCCAAATTATCTGTAGGTGTATATTTACGTACATATCTAATACGTGAACAACGATCCTGTAAATATTCAGATACAGCACTTAATTCATTACAAGTCATAAGAACTAATTTCTTAGTTGTCTTTTCTACTCCATCTAAGAAATCCAACATCTTTTGTGTATTAAAGTTCTTTTCTACTTCATCAAATATAATACATACTGGTGTAGTAAACTGTTTAAAGAACTTAGTTAATTGAGATGCAGGATAACCTGAATCAACAATGATGATTGGAAGATTTGATTCTTTAGCTATAATTTTAGAAAGCATTGTCTTACCAGTACCTTTAGTACCAGCAAGCATTACGCCAACACTTTTATCGTGTTTTATAAAATTATTTAATACACGGGTTTTGAATTTAATATCCTCTTCTAACTCGTATATTTTACTCGGTAGGTTTAATTCTCCATTTTCAGAGAATATTGCTTCAGAATTCCAATCATCCCATTTAAGATCGTATACTTTTCCATTAATAAGATCATAATCAGCACCTTGTGGTTTCGGAAGTATTCTGTTACCTACTTTGATAAATTCTGCGTTCTTCTTTTCCATATTGTCAATTTTTTAGTTGATCGATCATCACATCGATCTGTTTTTGGGTTTTTACTAAGAAATATTTAGTATTTGGCATTTTCTTAGTAAGATAAAATTTAAATAATTTTTCTCTTAAAGGGAAACTTTCGTTAGCGTATCCCTTACATTCTATAACAAAATCTTTTCCTACGAAATCAGGTAGATATGTTATAGCTCGAATTGTTTTGTCGGCAAATTTAAAACTTGGAAGAAGTGTATATCTATGTTGTTCATATTCAGCATAAATATGTGCTTCTTTTAGTTTTTTATAACAGTACATTTCTAACTTAGAACGAAATTTAATTTCGTCATATTCTACTTTAGTACCGCCTCTATTGGTTTTCTATATTTTCTTTCTCATATTTGTTTAATTCTTTAATAAACCAATTTTTAATAATTTCAAATCCGTTTAATTTAATAGCATCAGATGTATCTTTAGCTTTAAACTTTTTATTAATTAATATTGGTTCTAAGCCTGTTTTTTGGCTTATTTTGCGAAGATATTTTACACCAGCTACATCTCTGTCAAAAAGTATTAAAATGCGTTTAAAACGTTTCTTAAGTTCATTTAAGACTGATGTTGGTAAAAATGTACTTTCTGAACTTGGAGATATTGCAGGAATACCCATTTTGTATAGGCACATGACATCTTTCATGGACTTTGTGATAACCAACGTATCACCTTTTTGAGGTAGCTGCTCATAGCCTTGGATGTCATATTCTGTTAGATTGTTTCTCCATTTGGTATATTTATCTCCTAGAGGACGATATATCTTAAAGTTATTATAAACTTTATATGCATACATCGGATTAGTATCTTTGTAGATACCTTTTACAATGCCATTACATAAATAATATTTAATACTAGATACATTAAATTTCTTTAAAGTATCTATATCAATATTAAATTGTGACCAATAAGATTTATCAGTTTCAGTAAAGTCTTGTCGTACTACACCTATTACTGTTTCTTCTGGTGGTTTATATTGTTTTGTTGAAGTTAATTTGGTATCATTTGTAATATTTAATCTGTCTACAATATCTTTTAATATATCAGAATAATTAGTTTTTCCTGTATATAATTGTACAAACTTTATTACATTACCACAATCACTTGTACCATGATCCTTAAATAATAATTGTCCTGTTCTTTTACTATAATATATACCAAAAGAAGGATTTTTATCTTTTCTAAAAGGACTGTTATAAATTAAACCAATTTTAAATTCACCGATGTACTTAGCATAAATATCATATTCTGTTACTTTAGAAAGTATCCAATCTAAAGTAATAGTTTCTGGTAATTTTGCTTGTTTTCGTGAATACATAAGCTAAAAAGTTTTGTTGTTACTAGTGGGGGAATCGAACCCTCTTATCCAGAGAATTTATTTTGTTTTAACTCAATACCTTACTATGTCATTCCCACTTATAATATAAAATTATAAGCCTTCCGTTGCTTTCCTTCTACGGTATTAAAACTAATAAATATATTCTTAAATTGATAATTCCATGTACTTTTAAAATAAATAATTACTTTCAAGCATACAGTAAATGAAATATTTATTATTAAAGTATTCTAGTATTAATCTCTTTTAATTAGATTCTTCATCTACTTCAAAAAGATTTTTAATTCTTTATATTGTTCTTTCAGAATCTTCTAATAAAATAAAAACGAGGAGTATTTTCGCTAGTTCGTTCTAACATTATTTCAGTTAGGCTCTACTCATACTCCTCGTATCATCATACGACGCCTGATGTAGGCTTTAAATTATCCTTTTATTACTTAAAATGGCAAATCATTATCTGATGATATTGTCGTATAATTTCCTTCATTTCCTGTTAAAGTAGATGAAGTATCCATACTATTTGCAAACGGATTATCATTTTTTGTTTCCTTATCTGCAACAATCGGTTTTGTAAACTGGTCCATTGACAATTCAACAATTTTAGAAGTTTCACCTTCTGGTAATTCCATCGGTTCAATAAATGTAAATTTAGCATAACTTGGCAATGTAGTATAACCATCTTTATTATATACTACTTTTACTCTAAGTTTAATACTCTTATTCGCTTCATTTAATTTATCTACAATGTATTTTGCAAATTCTTTAAATGATTCACCATTAAAATCAATATCTTCAAGTTTATAGAAACAAGCAAGTATCTGTAACATACGAGAATATTGGTTATCCATTTTAGTCTGTAGTTTTTCGTCAGTATCTACATACTGATTTTTTGTTGGTTCCCATTCTGTATGAATCAAAACTGCTCCGTTCTTTTCAAATGTAATTTCAAAGAAATTCTTTCCTGTTGGAGATGTTTCAGCTTTTGCACTTTTCAAAACAACATCTTCAATGATACCTGCGGGAATAAACTTATTATCATTCTTTACAATGTTTGTAGCTCTATCTTTACTATACATGATATTATCTTTTTTAAGTTATTAGTAATTTTAAAAATTTCTCAATTATTTGTAAATGCGATCCCAATGTACTGTAATATTGTTATCGCTATCACTTTCGGCAATTACGATTTTTTGTCCTCTTAGATGTGGTGCTCTTGCCTCACGAATTGTATTATCTCCACCTTCAAAAGAAATGATAGTTTCATTCTTTTTACGATAGATATAACCAACTGCGTCAGCTTCACCACAAACTATATCACCTAATTTTCCTACCAAATCTAAAGCCATTTCAGAAAGTTCTTCACCTTCTTTATTAATAATTTTATCTTTAGTATGACCTATTAGAATAAAATTATCACTTAATGCTCTAAACATGTCTATTACCTTTTTTACTGCTTGACGAAGATACATATATCCACTACCATTTGGTAAGGTTCGTATATCATCACCTTTATATGTTTTACCCATTGGAGTTTGCATATATAAGGTTTTAGCATAGTCTAGACACATTTCTTCTAATCTAGTAGCATTATCAATAGTAATATATTTATAAGGTTTTTTGCCAGTAGCTGTTATTTCAGCTTGTATTGCCTGAGAAATTTCTCCAAGATCCCTAATATTTCGAGCTTGCACAGAAAGTGCAGATAGATACTCGGAACCACCTTCTAAGTCGATGATAAGGTTGTTATCTAGTGCGGCTGCGATGGTTGTTTTACCTGATTTAGGTTTTCCATAGAGTATTAGAAATCTTGGGTTATTTACTTTTGGAGTATTTTTTTCTTTAGGTAGTATTAACATATTTTGTTAGTTGAAATACTACAGAAAGTTTTCTGATAAATTTCTGGTAATGTTTGATAGTATTTTCTATAGCAAAGTTTAAAAATTTTTTTAAGCTGCATTCAAGTGAATATAAGTACTAATGTTTAAAATTATATTCGTAATTTCTTCTTTTTTCTTTTCAGTACGTATATGATTGAAGTAAGTATTATAATCATCATACGGAATAATATTTGAGCCAATCTGAATGAAATGATCATAAATTCTACACGGCATACCCATGAATTTGAAATCATAACCTTTATCTTCAGTATATTCCTTTATAGCTTTTGCATATTCACGCAAGTTATACATCGCAATATCAAGATCCGTTTCTGCATTATACTTACGTCTAGACTGTTCTACAAGATTATTTCCATAACGGATTAAATCAAAATCAGTAGTATCTCTAGTCCAAAAACGTTTGTTGAGTGCTGAAAAACAAATACCGGGTTTACCTAATACTAACGTATCTTCAGGTCCTGCATATTCAACACTATATTGCGGTTCATTGTCGTCCATATGCCAATCAAAGAATGGATATCGACGATTAATTTCATTTAAAATCTTATTCTTAATAGTACCTTTGTTATCATGTTTTTTATTCGGGAGGATAATATTAATAGTTTCCATAATTTCAGCCTTAAAATTTATTGTTAAATACTACTTTTTGTTTTTGCGGTTCAATTGTTGTTTCAATTAAGTTTCCATATTTTAATTCATTTTCAAACGGAATTATACATGGATCGCCTTCTCTTACTTTTAAGAAATGAAGGTATACTTTATTTTTAACGGGTAAACGATTTACTCCATAGAATTGGAGTTGTAATGTTTCCGGTCGATGGATGACTAAAACATAGTCACTTGCTTGAAATAAAGCATCTGAAGCCGCTAAATCACTTCTCATAGGAAAGTGAGTTACAGGATTATTAATTCTCTCAGGTGTTTCTATATTTCGATTCATCTGTGAAATTTGTATGATACAAGTCTTACTTAATTTCTTTACTCGTATAAACATTTTCTGTAAATCTACAAGAGTACCTCTTTCACTATCACCTTCAACCAATAAAGTATGGTCTAGTACTACTATTAACCATTTATCTTTAGCGATAGTATCGTGATAATATAAAATAGTCTTTTCTATTTGTTCAACTGTTAATGGTGTATCAATGTAATATACATTATACTTAGTTAACTCTTTTGCCGTTTGTTCTATTTCCGCATATTGATTATCATCAACATCGGTTATAGAACTGTAGAGTTCATTAGTTGTTAACCTAAGTTTACTACCTAGGGTTCTTCCGACATTTCTATAAGAAACCATTTCGAAAGAAAAATTAAGAACGACTATTTCCTGAGATGGATTAAGATCAATTAAATCATTTGTCAGCATATTCACAAATGCCGATTTTCCTGAACCAGATATTCCAGCTATAGTATATATCATATTTGGTTCGAAGAAACATGCTTTGTTAAATTTATCCCATCTTGTTTTTAATGAAACAATTTTATGTTTTCTTCTGTCATCAATATACTTTAGCGTTTCAGTGGCAACATCTTTTATAGATTTACCAACTATTACTTGTTTTGTATTATGCAATTCCTGTTCCATACATTTCACATGAATAAGAGTTATTGCATTCATCTGTCATTTGTTCTTCCACGACTTCCCACTCATGTTGAGTAAGCCATTTCCACATTGTTTTCATGTAACCTAGTTTGCCAGTTATCATCTTATTGTCTATTTCAAATTTTAAGCAATTCATAAGATGTTCATGCATTGCTTTTGATTTACCAACAATTCGATTATATTCTTTTCTACATTTATTTATGTTTGCACGTAGAAAACCTTTTGTTCCATCTGGTCTAGTTACATAAACTGGAAATAATTCATAGAACTCATCAAACCAAGATTTATCTGTTTTTAACAGATTTCTTAATTTTTCTGTAGGACTATAAATTGATTGATCATCTAAAGTAGTAATAGATATCAAGTCTTGGTCGATTAAACCTTGTATTTCTGTTTCACTAATTCGGCTGAGAAACTGGTGAACGTCTTGATTATTGTTTTGATTTTCATTCAAACACAAGGTTAAGAATACTAATTGATTAATTGATATTTCTCCTATATTGAATAAAGATGTATCTAATTCTAGTATCATAATTTTCACAAATTATAACTATCGAAATTGATACTCTTTGATATATTTTGTTAAAACAACGATAGTTGTTTAGTTTTCAATTGATTTATTATTTTATTTGCTTCTGTTATATAATACTGATAGTTTATTTTTGGATTTTCTTTTAAATCATTAAAATTATTAAGTAAAGTAACACCAGATGCTGTAAGCATATTCTGATATTTCTTTTGTCCATTTTCTATTTTCCATTTATATAGAAAATAACCATCAGTAGAAGCATAAAAACGATTCGTTCTTTGTTGCTTCTGATTATTATATTCAACAGTCCATTGTTTTCCTGTTTTTTCAGACATTAAAAAGTCTTTTATATTGATATGTTGTTTAATAAAGTCTTCTGGTTTAATACCTTCTAGAAAGTATTTTTCAACAGCTTTTGGTATTATTTTTGGAGTTAAACCTTTACCTTGAATTACTTCAGTTATGAAACATCCTTTTTCTTTAATTTTACCATTTTCGAATACACCAAAATAATCATTAACTGCTAATTGATAGAATGCTTTAAATCTATCTTCTTCCAATACCAAGCCTGTTAATTGCTCCCATTCTTTACAAATTTTCATTGCTTCAGGATATACTGATTTAGGTATTTTAACAAATATACCATCAGTATTTAATTGAATTGGAGTTATTCCTAATGCCATTAATTTTTCAGTTAGCATTAATAATAACAATTGACCATTAATTCTAATGCCCATTACTGCTTTTGGATCATAACACCAACTATATTCATTTTGAAGATTACCTGATAATCCATTTAATGCTAGTTTTAAAGTAGCATCTGTTACTTTATCTTTTGCATGTTTTGCTTTTATTCTTCTTTCTCGAATATCAGCATATACTTCTTTAAATTCTTTTCCTAAATGTCTAGGATAAAAATTAAAATTAAGTAACATACTTGGATATAGAGAAGCAACATCAAGATCTACAAGAATTTCATCTTCATTGGGAATAATTATTTCTGATTCGTTAATAGTATGTATTCCTCCTACTCCTATGGATACAACTCTATCATTTAATAATAGTTTTTTTTCATATCCTTTTCTTCCAGGGGAAACTGTTAATGTTTTCATTTCATTAAGCAAATCTTGTAATATCTTAGTATCATACTTAATGAACGGTAATATAATTTCATTTAAGTTTATTGTATCAGCCGGAGAACGTAAATCTTTTAATTCATTCCATGTAATATTAGTTTTACGCATATATTCTTCAGCTAATATTTGCATTCCTGTATTAACTCCATCTTTACTTAAACAATTAATATTATATTGATCTTCAATGTCTAATCTAAGTTTTATGTCTTTTTCGCAACGTTTGAGTAATTCATAAGTAGACATAACATCATTGATATTATATTCTATCATTGAATCTATTTCATTTGTTGCTAATGGAAGTTGCCAATCACAGTTAAATTCCTGTACATTCTTATACATCATTGTTACTTGCATTTCTTTTAAAGAAACACGTAATGCTTTACTATATAGCATTGTTAACAAATCTAATGTATAAAAATTATTAGCATATTTCCATCTTTTCCATCTATCAATGTTATCTCCATCTTGTGTAATTATTTTTGATAAATTGAAGATAGAATTACATATTTTTTCATATGTATAACTAGAATTAGAAAAATATTCAATACAGTAATTAATTATTGGATTATCATAATGTATATTATTATATCCAACCAAACATATATTTGGTTGTAAAAAGAATTTACACATTTCTTCAATTTCATTCTTTCGAATGGAACATTCAAATTTATGTAATTTCTCTGTTTCAGTATTTAATAAAGTACAATGAAATACATTTTTAAATACTTCGATATCATATACAAATGCTGTTTTATTACGTATTTTCATATTTCTCTGAATTTAGGACTTCTGATGGGATTCGAACCCATAACCTCTATCTAGTATCTCTCGATTACGAATCAAGCGCTTTTTCCAGTTGAGCTACAGAAGTCTTTTATCTTATGCTACAAATCCTAAAGTATAAGGAATTTTAGTATATAAAGCTAACACTTTATCATCTTTATCCTTTAAAGATATATGATGATAACTACTATACTTTGATAAAGACATATTTAATTCTTTCATTTCTTTATTGATAGTATTAGTAGTAATATCACTAACGAATTTCTCAGATAGTATCCGTACATGTTGTTTGTCATCTTCATAATAACTTACAATTTTATACGGCATATTCTTAGGATTTTTAAGCTTAAGACTTGATTTATAGGCATTTAGCCTTTTTCGCATTTTTGCGATTTGTTGTTCGTGTTTTGCTGTTTCTATAGCAATTTTTAAAGCACGATTCTCTTTAGAATATGCATTGTTGATTAAATCGTAATGATATTTACTAAAGGCTCTGGATTCCAATAAACTTTTTTTATCCAGTTTTGGTTTGTTTTGTAATGGTAATTTGATAGAAATTGTAATACCATTTTTTGTTCGATGATATTGTCTTTTACAATACGTTGCTTGTGGTGTCCAATTGTATCTATACACTTTTCTTATTACAACATCATCTCCTCTACGAGTTAATCTCTTTTCGTAGTTGCTAAAATACTCGTTTGTATAATATTTGTTTACAAATCTTTCTGGTATATCACTAAACATATTGATTATTTTTTAAGTTAAACGTAAAAGTACTCCCAAAAGGGAGTACATATTATGCAGCAATTGCCATTGGTGCATCTTCTTCTAATTCTGTATTTTCATTGAAGTCTTCAATTTTTTTCTTCAATTCAATAATTTGTAAGTCAATCTCTTTAATACGAGCTTTAACCCAATCAGAAGTTAATACTTCAGTTTTCTTAAGATTCTTTTTACCTTTTGCAGTTTTCATCTTAGGGTCAAGAGTTCTAATCTTTCCTAATCTTATTTTCTGTTCCTGTAATTCAGATAACTTAAAAATAGATATCTGTATACAATCTGTTGGTAAGTCACTAAATTTTTTGAATCCCATATTCAAGCATAAAGCTTTTAACTTCGCAATTGCACGCTGTTCAGCCATAGATTGTATTTGTGCAAATAATTCTTTTAAATCATAATTACGCTTATAATTACGATTTACTACGTTTTCTACATAAATAATATTCCAATATTTTGTAATATCATTAGAAAGTCTATCACGAGTTGCTATAATTTTTGTTGCTTTTGATTTCATATATATTGATTTTTTAATTGATTAATAAACTAAAAAATCCATGTATAAAATCGTTTACCGTGTGACTCATATGGGAATCGAACCCATCTTCTTCCATCCCAATGAAGCCTTTATGAGTCGTTTTATTATAAATTTCCCAACCATTATTTATAATATAAATGGGGTTCCCAACCAACACCCCTAGAAATTTTATTCTTTTCTATCAAGAACTAATGGAATTTGCCCAATGTATGCCCCACCCAAATCTACACCGACAGTTCCAATAACTGTTCCTGATAAATCTTTTATTTTTGGTTTTCCGCGAATATATTCGCTATAGTAGATGCTATCTTTGCAGAATAGTACTACATATTGAAATAATAAGTCAATTATTTGTTCACGATTGTCATTTACAAGTGTTTTATTAACAATCTCTTTTATTAATCCATCCATTTCAGAGTTTGTTTCATGAACACTTCCTGTGATAACTACTGCAATCTTGCTTGCTGTACTGAAGAAATCAATTTCCTTATATGAATTGAAAAGTCGATTTATCCAACCATGTTTCGACCTTCCAAGTAATATATCTCCATTGTCTTGTACAATGATTTCTTTTGCATAGGACCCATCCACTTCTATGCAACTTCTAATCTTTGGATCTTTAAGCAACAGACACAGCATATCAAGTTTACCTTGCTTTAATTTTACTGTATCTTTCATAAGCAATAATTATTAATCGTTAAATGACTTATAATACTCATCAACAATTGCCTTTTCAGACTTGTTAAGAGTACGTAATGCACCGGCTTGAGTGATACACTTATCAGCGAAATCTTCAAGATCGGCAGCGTTTTGTTCGTTCAAAGTGGTAATTACGTCATTTACCTTTTCGAGATCAGTAAAGAATGATACTTTTCCAGTCTGTTCATACTGAATAAGTGCTTCATTTACGGCTTTCTGGTCGCATTCCAAGATACTTGGTTTGTCCCCTGTAACCAGCGGGAATGTCAATTGAGGATCGTGATTAATAATGATAACCGGTTTTCCATTTGCATTCTTTGATAATTCGAATGAAGTAAGATCTACAGTCTTTGTATAGAACTTCTTAATCGGCTGTGCAAAACGCGGATTTACGCCTTTCTTTTCATTCTCTTTATGATTGAGGTCAAGATTATCCGATAATGGACATACTACCTTACGTCCATACAACTGTCCAAATACTTGCATTACTACACGATACTGATTCAATTCCTGAGGTGTAAAATTATTTTCCATGTGATTATATAATTTTAAATGTTTGATACTAATGTTAATTAAAAATGGTACTGAATTCTTTTTATTTATCCTTATAACATCTAATATTTATACGCTTTTAAAAAGCTTTGAATGAGGATAGTTACTTCATATAACATTATGAATTCAGCGATTTTTTTCAGTTTTGTTTTTTTCTGAAATATTCTGATAATGATTTTAACAAAGATAAATTTTGCTAATTATAAAATAACTGTAATACTAGAATGACGGCTATTGCCATCTCAGCATTCCCCGTAGGACTTTACTCATTAGACAGATGAGTCAACTGTTCTTCTTACTGGTTATTATTTTGATATAATCTGTGAAGAAATATTAAGCTAGCTATATAAGACCAATGTATAGCGGGACTCCAACGGTAGGAGATATATACCCATTACAAAATATTTATAATCTGATAATATCTGATATTTTTTCCTGTTAACGTGAGGAGTACGAAGGTTCTGATTATTTTGTGAGCCTAACAGTACCATGTCAAACGTGCTCAGTGATTTTGGTCTAGCTGGTATTCAGCCTTGATCTATTACGTATTTACACCGGTCCGTTTTTGGCGAAAAACGTTACTAGAAAAACTATGCAAGAGCTGTTTATGTTTCAAAACACCCACTCTGCTTTAAGAGTCCTTTGTGTACCCTACGTGTACTTACGATTTTGTTCTTATCCTGCATACAATTTTAGGATTTCCACCTATCAACCTTAATGAAGGTATCAGCGAACCTACTAACATGAGTTGCGGCTCATGACTTCCGTTTACGGCAATTGTGTTATACAGTCGTGGTAGAAAAATATTTGCTTCGATTTAATAATTTTTAGCCCTAAATACATTCTATAAATTCCACCTTGTCTAAAAGTTAATAAAATGTTTCCATGCTAAATGTCTGTACTATAGATTTACAAATTACCTATTACATCTAATAGGATAACTTACTAAAGTAGGAAATACACAGAATAACTCCGCTCTGCTTCGTTCCGACATTTTAAGAACGTCTATTTATATATACTGGAATGTATATCATTATTCAACGTAATACAGCTATGAGGATTGCTGCCCCACCTTGTCTTGATTAAGAATCCCAGTCAAGCCCTGGGTACTGTTTATTTGCATAGATAATTTATACCAATCATTATCTAACCGAAATAGAGTTATCGCGCTCTTCATCCGCCAGAGTTACTGTCATAGTTTGTCGCAAAGCGCTTGAAACATTATAGTGGTATAGTAACATCGACCACTTTTATTATATTAATACTTGATTTTACAAATTCCTTCTTGGGGAAAGAACTTAGTCTTGCAACTAATTTATTTTATTTGTCTAGATTAGTTAAATACTGGTTAATTTAACATTACGCTTATATTTCACTATCACAATTAGCGTTTTATATACAGTCTTTTAGACACGCAATTCACTACTCACTTACTTAAAATAAAATAACAGTACTATATTAATATAATTAAGCACCTTCATATATACAGTTTTAAACTCGTTTAGAGCCAACTTCAGAGGTTGCTGTATAGAACACTATGCTTGGTATTTGTTTAGCGTTTATATACCGCAAGGATAGGTTTGGAGCCCACCTAGGACGTTAGTCAGTCCTAACATTTTTAAATCCCTTTATGATTCATATCTTGATAGATACGCGGATTTAAGCATCTATGGTTTGGAGCCAATAGAAGTTTTTTATACTTACACCGTTTGTGCAAGTTGCAACACGTGTTATAGGTTAACGATACCTTTGCTTGGTTTGATTTCATAAATCTACTGATTTAATCATCGCGTCTTTAAGTCGCCAATCCGGTTCTCACTTATGGGTTATGCACGCTGACCCATTTTCTTGTCGTTTTTTCAGTCTTAAACAGTAAATTCGACACGCGCAAGCTATCACATCTTCGTTTACTTACTCACAGTTTTAGCTGTTTGTTAAGCCTCTAATGTCATGTACTGTTCGTGAATAATCTCCTACATTATTCACTGTCCCTCGTATTGATTAGGAGTTAGGACTTACTGGATACGCCAGTACGATTATTTTACACAAAGTTGTGTAGGCTGTTCAAAATTAGGACTTACAAATGTCTTTTTTTCTTTTACAGCAGGTAGTTCACGTACTTTAATGTATTTTACTTCTTTTACAACTGAAGTTTTATACTTATATACGATACTATCTTTTTTCTGGATAGCAACACTGATATAATTACTGTTATTTGCAGTAATTTTTCCAGAATTTAAATCAATGTTGAGGTCAAATCCAGTATTTGTTGTACGTGGTACATCTACAAATCTCGGTATTACTGGAGATTCGTTTGCATTAGCTGTTGGAATACCGGCATTATAACCGATTATGCAGCTAACGAATAACATAAATAATGCTAAAATGTTATTAAACGTTTTCATCTTGATGATTATTTAGCGCCTCCGTATGCTTTTTCCTGATATACCGATAATGGTTCTATCGGAGTAGAATACAAATATGCGATTTCAGATAATTTTTGTTTAATAAGTTTATCACTTAACGCTTCACCATAAGTTTCCTTAATGATGTCTACAATTGCTTTGCAATCAAGCGCACCATTCATAACTAAACCTTTCACACTTGGTAATTTTATTGGTTTTGTATTATCTTTTGCACCGTTCATAATTTGTTGAACGAATTTATCGTCATAACATTTCAACAGTGCAGAATAAAGATTCAGATTTTCTTTTTCTTCAGCCTCCTTTTCTTTAGCGTTATCTTTAATTCTTGCTGCAATAAACAATTTTACAATGTTTGCAATTTCATTTTCGGTGTACTTGAAACTGCGCAATTTCTGTACAAACCTACAATGACCTACAAACGGCGATTCACTCTTCATAAGAGAACCATATGCCATTCCCTTGAAACTATTTAGCAATACATGAGGTGTTTCAAGTTGTGAAAGAATTGTAGCAATGATATATGCTGGTTCTACTTTTTCCATTCCGAATGATTTTCTTGCAAATTCTACAGCATTATAAAGATTGTTTTCCATACCATTCTTCATAGACATGATACTTTTGATAGATGAAATTACTTCTTCATCTGTCATTTTTTCATTATAAATCGGTATTTCTTTTACAGGTTTAATACGTTTTTCATTTTCAATGGCTTTTTTTGTTTCTGCTGGTGCATCTTTTAAAGTTGCATCAAAATCAATTTCCATCTGACCATCTTCTCCTTTTACAGGGATTCCTTTCAGATTGATACCAAGACAATCGAACAAGGATACAGACATTGCATCGAACATTTCTGTTGATACTTTAATGCCAGCATTTCCAAATTCTTCTTTCGTTTGTTCATTCCAATGAGATAAATGAATAAATGCCATAGCATCAAATTGACGCTTCATAGCGCTTCGTAATTCTTTTGGAGAATCAGGATTTGTCACATATTCTTGATGAATCATTTTCATCAGTTCAATACCGTGATTACGATCAATACGATCACCTTTTGAAGTACCAATAGCTGCCATAGCTGCCATTGATTTTCCTAGATTTTTCTTTTCCTCCTTTTCTTCTGGTTTTACTTCTTCAGCCTCTACAAATTCTGCTTCTGGCTTTGGAATTGGTTTCTTTGATTTTGATTTATCATCTTTCTTCTGTGTAGAAGTTGTTTCCGGCTTTTGTTCTGGTTTAGGATTCTGTTTTTGTTCAGACTTAGTTTCCGGTTTAACTTCAGGCTTAACTTCTGGTTTCTGTTCTGGCTTTGTGTCAGGTTTTGTTTCAGTCTTTTGTTCTTCTACTTTTTCAGTTTGTGCTGCAGCTTCTGCTGCCTTCTTTGCTGCTGCTTCTTTTGCAACGTTTGTCTTATTCTGAAGTTTTTCTGCTTTTCTTTCTGCTTTAGATTTCTTTGCCATATTGATTATGTTTTAAAATGTTAAATACTAGATGTTAAATAAAAAGAATTATAAAAAAGAATTAATGGGAACAAGAATATTCTTTTTTATTCAACTATCATCTTGAATCTCTTTTTTAGTTAATGACTTTGTAGGATGTTCTGTTTTAATAGAAAAAGTGTCACATTCTACTTTATCCTTACTCATAACAGTATCATTAGTATCATCTGTCCATACAACGGCAGGTGAACTCTGTAATGTGGGAGTAGAAACATTTTCTATTTTTACAGAATTATCTGTAGTAGCGTTTACACGTTTTACTACAGTTCCTACAATAAAGCCTAAAAATACACCAAAAATTAATTTGGTGAATACCATATGATTCTTGCGAATGCGCGCGTACAAGAAACATACTAGTAACATTACGATTAGTGCAATGAATTCAGACATTTTTTGTAAGATTAGGTTATGTTTGATAATTTTTGTTTTAATTTTTGTCTTGCTTTGTTTAATAGGCTTTTCACTGCACTTTCATTCAAAGCAAACTTTTCTGAAATATCTTTATAAGACATTCCTTGGATACGAGCTTCTAATAAATCTCTATATTGTTTTTTTAAAGTAGGAATTAACTCATTTGTAAGTTTTACAGTTTCTTGTAGAATAATTTCTTCTTCTGGACTTTTTCCAATATCACTTAATTGAATTGGATTATCGTCTTCATCAATATAGTTATTTAACTTTTCATTTTTAGTTCTTCTTATATAATCAATTGATGTATTTACAGCAATTGTTTTTAACCACATTTCAAATGAAATGTGATTTATATAAGAATCTAATTTACGATAAGCTTTAGTAAATACCACAGATGTTAAATCATCTGCAACATCTGCATTTTTTACTACATTATATATTGTAAACCAAATATTTGGTTTATAAGTATTATATAATGTTGTAAAAGCTCGTTCTGAACCTTTTTTAGCTTGCTCAACCAGATTTTTTATTTCTTGTGTCATAAGCTTAAGGTTTTGGTTAGTGGATTACGGTCAACCCAATGACCGTAACCCTAATTAGAATGGAATTTTAACTATTTCTTTGTCATAATATTTTGTAATGACATAGTGTCTACTTCTATAACATTTTTGTAAATGTTCTATCCATTCTATTTTCCTACTTTGAGGAATATTTAGTTTTTCAATTAAGTTAACAGCAATACGAAGTCTTACAAAAGAAGTTGTTTCCAGTGGATATCTGTTTTTAATTAATTGATTTAGCATATTTGTGAATAGCTTTGCGTTTATCCAATGAATTATATTACTTGTTCTTTTAACTTCTTCTACTGTTTTTAATTGAAAATCATACCATTTAGGTATTATATTAGTATCATGTATAATACTATTCGCAAATCCTAAGAATTCTCCTATTTGTGATGGATTTGCTGGAGTACTAGTTATAATATCTAATTGAAATTTAAATTGCGGTTCTAATTGTTGGTTTAATATGTTAACCAACTGCCCGATTGAGTACTGTTTGTTCACTGGTTAATCGTTTATTGATTATTGTTTTAATTTTATCAATTACAAATCTACCTTGCGAGATAGATATGTTTTTTTCTTTCTTTAACCAAAGTATCATTCGATTTTCCGCCATATCAGAATCACCATATAATTTAATTAAACTCTGATATTTGTTCGTAAATTCAGTAATTTCTGAATCTTCGATATCTGTGATCTTTCTTCCAGAATCACGATCAATACCTGCCTTTGTTTCAACTACTGATGTTACAGATGGTAATTCAAATCTGTATTTTTCAGGACAAGACATGATATCCAAAACTTCTATAGAATTTTTAGATAAATTTACAACATTACCTGTTTGGTAAAATTGATTTAAATCAATTGCACCAATAACATCTAACATTGGAGCTTTACCTATTAAACGAATCAGAATATTAGTTTCTGGTCCTTGCGCAATATATACGCCTTCTTTCAATTCTTTTGCCATATTGATTATGCTTTTTGAAGTTGTTTAATTTTGTCACGATAGCGAAGTATTATTAAATTTGCTGTAGTTTTATCTACATTAAATTCTTTCATAATATTTTGCTTTAATTCATTTGTATCTTTTGATAAAGGAATAAGATTATAAAATCTTTCTCTTTCTCTTTCTTCAGTCCATTTTACATAAGAAATTATTTCCATATTATTTACAATTTTCTTGATATTCGACAATTTCTTGATGTATTTTGTACCAATCTACATTTTTATGTAAATCCATATTAATGTATTTTTTATCGAAACATTGATAAATTTTATAATTTCGATAGTTACATTCAATTTGCATTATACCTTTTTTCCAATTAGGTGTATTACCATTTTCTTTCTTAGAACCTTTTCTATAATCTGGTAAAGATTTATAGAAATATTCTACAAATTTTCCAATTAATCCATGTTTTTTTAATACGTGTTCCCATGGTTCTGGAAGTTTATCACGTATATAACCTCGTAAACCTTTCATTTTTGATTTATTTTTTTAATTGACTATAATGATTTATTAAAATTCTCCAATAATCGTATCCTTGTGGTGAAAGTGCCCACATAAATCCCCTTCCATTAGCGCAAATAGTTGGATTTTTTTCCCATAAAGCTAAATAACAGTTACCTGACGAAAATGCTCGTATATTAGATATTAATGCCTTAGCCTGTTCTATTGTAAATGCTTTTCTAAAAGTGTTAAAATCCCTTAGATCTTTACATTCTATTGGGTATTTATTTATATCTGGTTTTTTATGTTTTCCTCGGTTTGTCATAGCTTCTCCATGATGATTTATCGTTTAACACTTTTATTAATATTCCTTTAGCTTTTTTATTTAAAAGGTATAAAGAAATATATAACATTTTTGGAGCGTAGGGTAAACAATATTCGATTGCAGTAATCAATCGTTTTAATACTTGGATCAATTCTTGTCTTTCTTTTACTGTTTGGCGTGATCTTCTTGATGAATTCATAATATTTTTTTATTTTATGTGATAGGAGTGGGATTCGAACCCACAGTTACCAATTTATCCTATCCCAGCTTTTTACGACATTAGCTTAGCCGTTGACTTGTCCCATATTACGCTGCAATACGAGTATAGTCTGTTACGAAAGTTTTGCCATTTATTTTTGGCGATATGACCTATTCATTACATCTCATCGCTAATCAAAACCAAATAGCCCCGAAATAAAAATAGTTTATAGTCCAAACTCGCCGACAGTTAACTGGAGCATTAAGTAGAAATGATTTATTCTACCTCGTGTCTAAGATGCTTCATATATGGGATTTGAACCCATCTTCTAAACCATAAACTATTTTACAATATCCTTTTTTCTCCAAACCACGATAGGTATGAGCGAGTAATAGGATGAACTCGTGGAGCTAGAGGGGATCGAACCCTCGTCTTAACGATTGTATAATGACCTAACAGTCATATAGTAGTATAGTATCCGATCAAAGATACTATACTTTAAGGCATAGCCACTTTAAGCTAATTTAATATGCGCAAATATTAATATTTTTGATATTAATATTACCGTATACACAGTCCGTAACATAACCTTTAAATAATTGGAATTTCTAAAGTAGTAGTGTAAAGATTCATCAATTTAGCATAAAAGCATTTCTTAGTCCAACCTTTATCACGCGACCTTAAAGTCTTACTACTTTAGAAATTAAAAGAGTCTTTGAAAGAATATTTAGTATAGCAAGTGCTCAACCATTACTGGGACTCATTGAACTATAAAGCATTAGAGCATTCTAAAATATAAATATTTGATATATGTCACGTTTATCGTCATAAGACTATCTCCATAAAAAATATTATATCTCTTACATAAACATTTAGCATAATAGCATTTGTCTTAGGAGAAATGATCTTTTATAGTACTGATCAGTAGACATATATTCTTCCAAAGTATGAGCATAAAATAGCATAAACTTTAGATTGTTAATTCAATCTTTTTCTCAACTTTCTGACGGAGTCTGAACATAAGCAGTCGATCGATATTGAAGTTTATTGAAGTAGGTTTTTAGCATAAAAGCATTTTTAACCTGGAATAGTTAGTCACGGATTGCCCAAGCATCCCGACCATATACGGCTTCTTTGGCTTTCTGAATAGATTCGTTTTTCTCATTTTTAAGTTTTTCTACGGCATCATCATAAGCCTTCCAATCACCGTCACTTTCGAATTTTTCTTTTGCAGTCTGTAAACCTTCTGAATAAGTTTTCAGAATATTCTTTTTCTTTGATGCGTATCTACCAGCACGTTCAGCATCTTTTGTATCACGTTCTGCCTGTTCTAAACGATTCTGTACTTGACGAGCATCACGTTCGAGCTGTTCTTCTTCCATTTTCTGTTTTGCACGAGTTACTGCTGCTGCCTGAACTTTTGTAGATTCATCATTGTTAACTGCTGTTTCGAAATCATAACCTTTTTTTTCTGTACTCATAATTTTTGATAATTTAAAAGTTAATAAATTTGATATTTAACACGAAAGTTTTTAACTTAATTAAAATAAATTGCAGGCATTATACCTGAAACTTGTTTTTTGGCATATGGATGAAAGAATGTATAATTACATTTTATCATTCCACGTTTCGTAGTAAATTCTTTTGTTTTTGTACATTCTACTAAAGTATATTCGAATGTCAAATCTGGTTTTTGTAATAATAACAAAATTTTCTTTTTCATACAAAATTGTTTTAGCAAGGAGATATTTCACTCCTTGCTGGACTTGACCACCATAATCGTCTGGCAACGATTAAATTTGTTTCTAAAAATTTTCTTTACGGGTTATAAAAAAATTTTTC
>UMIZ01055770.1_pt1 | contig 29138 bp, 19 predicted proteins | sample 1965931 | NCBI WGS metagenome assembly UMIZ01 (sample SAMEA4836137, study PRJEB28245) | human gut metagenome | biome: gut microbiome; material: fecal sample | place: Denmark | collected 2008
TATGTACAAGCATATGTAGCAGGAGATGGAAACCATAATAATACAGGAGCAACAGGAAGTGTAACATTAAAAATGAACCCAAAAAATATAGCAGTAACATGGGGAACAACCACAACATTTAATTATAATGGAGGTGCACAAGGACCAACAGCAGCCGCAACAAGTGGAGTGACAAATGAAACAATAAATGTAACAAGAACAACAGGAACAAATGCTGGAAGTTACACATCAACAGCAAGCATAAGTAGTGTAAGTGGAGGAAGAGCAAAAGCAGGAAACTACACACTAACAGGAATAACAAAAGCGTTTACAATAAATCCATCAAGTACAGCCATAAAAGTATATTATCCAACAAGTGCCACAGGGGTAGGTTCAAAAACAGTGTATAGAAATAAATGTTCATCTTCTAGCACAGTACTATCAACAACAAATACAGGAACATCAAATAATGTTTTAGCATCTACATATAATGGTTTATATGGCTCTTTTGGAGGATATGCAACAACAGTTAATACAACAGCAAGGGCAACAACAACAATAACAGGAATTGCAACAAGAACAGAAACAACATATTACATTGTAACAACAGGTTCAAACACATCATCAATAACAGCAACATTTAATTACTACAATGGAAGTGCATGGACATCAACAACAAAAGCAGGAACAAGAACAAATAATTATACATATTATTGTACTTCAACAACAGCGTCAAAAACAGCAACATCATATTCACACGGATCAATTGCAGCACCATCAACTAGTACAGGGCCTTATAGTACAGCATATGTTGGATGGTCAACAGGGTCTAAGAGCATGAGTACAACATCTGTAACTACTGCAAATACAACATATTATGCAGTGTATAGAAGTAACGTAACTGTAAGAGTTGTAACAGGACCTTCATCAGCAAATATGATAACAAAAACAATATATAGAAATTCTATGAAAGATGGAACAGTCTTGTCTGAAAGTAATACAGGAACAAGTAATTTAACAACAATTTCTGGAGCATATAATTATGCAGGTTTAGCAACATCAAGTGGAACAGGAACAATTACAGCAATTACGACTTGTGCAGCAAGTACGACAAATACATTTTATACAGTAGGCATAACAAAAAGCAATGCAACAATTACGGTAACATATAAATATCAAAATGGAAGTAATGACACAACAGCAACAGGAACAAAAACAACCACAACAAAGTATTATATAAATTCAGCAAATCAGGTATCTTCTACAACTACAGTTAGTTCACCATCATTTACTATGCCAAAACCAACAAGAACTGGATATGAAATGGATGGATGGAATACTAGTAGCACTGCAACGACAGCAACATATACAGCAGGTCAGAAAGTATCTATAGGAAATTCTACAACATTGTATGCTATATGGTATCAATGTGCGGCAAAAATAAATACAACATATTATAGAACAGTACAAAAAGCAATTGATAGTGTTGCAACATCAACATCGACATCAACAACGGTTACAGTATTGAAAAATGTTACTGAAAATATAACGATTTTGGAAAATAAAATAATAGCATTAAATTTAAATGAAAAAACGATAAAAGGAGATGTATCAAATAAAGGAACACTAAATATTTATGGTGGAACTGTAGATGGCAAGTCTGCAAAAAAATCAAATTGTATAGCAAACATCGGAACATTAACTGTTACAAATGGAACATATAGTGGAAAAGATCAAGGAATATATAATTACTCAGGGACTACAACAGTAAAAGGTGGAACAATTAGTGGTGGAAACTGGGGTATATATGGAGATGGAATGATAATTGTTAGCGGAGGAAATAGCACAGGCTCATCTTATGCAGGAATCGGAACATGTCAGGGAACTTTAAAAATAACAGGAGGTTCATTTACTGGTGGATATAACGGAATTCGAGTATGGGACAACAATGCTAATGCAACGATAGAGATAACAAATGGTACATTTACAGGCAAAACAGATAGTGGACTTTTAGTTAAAAAAACTAAAGCGACTATTTCAGGAGGAACTTATGATGGAAAAGATGGAACAGATGGCGGATATTTTGAACAATGTAATGCTGAAATAAAAGGAGGAACATTTACTGGTAAAAATTATGGATTGAAAAACATAAATGGAACATTTACAATAACTGGAGGAAAATTTAGAGGAAATACTGAAGATGGATTCTTTAATGAAAAAGGAACATCATACATAAACGGCGGATATTTTACTGGATATAAATGGGGAATAAATTCTCCATCAGGTAAGATCTGGTACCATAGAACTGATGCACAATATAGTGATAATAAATATGTTTCATCACAAGGATGGTCAGCAGTAACAGCAAGTGATTTATCATTCTATTAAAATAATTAGATATCATAAGCAAAGGAGTTCAAAATGAAAACTAAAAAAACCAAAACAATAACAACATCAATTATAATAGCAATAATCATAATAGCAGCAACAGTTCTATATCTAAATAAAAAACAAGACACAACAGAAGAAAACACAAACTATTTAGAAATAAGCAACATAGAAGACATAAAAAACAAAACAAAAGAAATAAAAGACGACAAAGAAAAAACAGCATCAAAATACACATATGTAAAAAAATACAAACTAAACAAAAAAAGCAAGCTAGGGGAAACAGAAGGAACATACATATACTTAAGAGAATCACTAGAAGACGTAAACATATTCAAAACAGAATATGAAGTAAGTAACTCAAACCAAGTAGAAGAAACAATGTTAAATTTTACAACAATGTGTAAACAACAATTAGCACTAGACGAAAACACAATACCAGTCGAATCATATATTGTTGGAGAAGTCGAATCAAATGACCCAGTAACAGTAGCAGACTGTGTATACAAATACCAATTATTATGTACAGACACATATGAAGTAAAAGACGAAACAAACGAAGAAAATAAAAAAACATATGAAATAAACTACTACATGGACGGAAACAAACTAGCATGTGAACTAGCATATGTAATAAAACAATAAACAAGAGGGATTAAGGGGCCACCACCCCAAATCCCTCTTTTTATAATAAATTATAACAATTAATGTAGAAAGCTGTAAGTTGTAACGGGATGTAAATTTTTAAAAATAAATATTTGAAAAAGTATTGCATACATAAACTTTTTATGTTAATATAATTACATTATATTTCAAACGATATATTTTAATTCAAAAATCAAGGTATTTCTACCAAAAAATCAAAATCAAAATCAAAAATCAAAAAAAGAAAGAAGTGATAAATCATAACAAAATTATTAAATCCCAAAAATGATTATGTGTTCAAAAGAATATTTGGGCATATAGGAAACGAAGACATAACGGCATCATTAATAAGTTCAATAGTAGAAAAGAAAATAACAAATGTAGAATTAGACAACAGCACAATCTTAGAAAAAGACTTATTAGATGACAAAGTAGGTATTTTAGACATAAGGGCTAAAATAGATAACAAAATAAATTGCAATATAGAAATGCAAGTAGTAGACCATAATAACATTGAAAAAAGAATAATGTTTTATTGGAGCAAAATGTATAGTACAAGTATAAAATCAGGAAAAGACTATGAAACATTAGAAAAAACAATAGTAATATTAATATCAGATTATGAGTTAGAATCATTAAAAGAAATACCCAAATATCAAACAAAATGGCAAATTAGAGAAGAAGAATACCACCAAGTAATCTTGACAGACGTTATGGAATTATATATAATTGAGTTACCAAAGTTCATAAAATACAAAGAAAACAAAAGGAAAGAAATGAATTCGTGGTTAAAATTTATAGAAAATCCAGAGGTGGTAAAAATGGATGAAAACGCAGAATTAAAAAAAGCCAAAAAAGAATTAGAAAAAATTAGTAATGATGAACATGAAAGATATCTAGCAGAGTTAAGAGAAAAATATATATTAGATCAAAAATCAATAGAAAGTGCTGGTTACAATAAAGGCAAAAAAGCAGGAATTGAAGAACGGTATAAAAGAAGGAGAAAAAACCGGAAAAAAAGAAGTTGCAAAAAAATTATTAGTGCAAGGTATAGATATTAATGTAATAATTCAGGCAACAGGATTAACAATAGATGAAATAAAAGAATTATAAAAATAAAAAATGTTTGAAATATAATAAAGACAAAAGCTATAGAAATAATTAGAAATCTATAGTTTTTTTGCTAAAAATTACACGTTACAAATATATTTAAAAATTAAAAATACTTGTTAAAACGTTTTTTTAAAAAACCTGTCAAATACTTGCATATTCTGTTTTTTAATAGTATAATGCAATTGTAATTAAATGTAAATTTAAAGGGGTAATATATATGAAAAACAAAGAACTTTTTGAATTAACAAATCCACAAAAATCAATCTGGTACACAGAACAATTTTACGAAGGAACAACAGTAAACAACATCTGTGTTTCAGGAACACTATACGGAAAAATAAATGAAGACATATTAAAACAAGCAATCAACAACGTCGTTTTACAAAATGACAGTTTTAGAATTCATGTCATTATAGAAAATAATATTCCAAAGCAATACATATCAGACTACAAAAAATTTGACATTGATGTTGAATATATTAATTCAGAATCTGAAATAAAACAAATAGAAAAAAACGAAGCAAAATTCAAATTTAACATTGACGACTCAGACTTATTTAGGTTTAAACTTGCAATTTGCAAGGGGAATTTTGCATGCATCATTTTGACTGTAAATCACCTAATTGCCGATTCTTGGTCTCTTGGACTTGTAATTCAAGAAATTTTAAAAAATTATAATGCTCTTATTAATAACGAAAAATATGTTCCAGATACATTTTCATATTTGGAATATATTAATTCTGAAAATGAATATAAAAATAGTAAAAAATTTAAAAATGATAAACTTTTTTGGAATCAAACTTTTAGTACAATTCCTGAACAGGCTACTATCCCATGCTCAATTAATAGCGCAAAAAGTGCGTCTTACAATGCTAAAAGATTAGGCTTTGAACTTGATAAGGAAATTGTATCTAAAATCAATAGCTTTTGCAGAGAAAATGGTATCTCTACATTTAATTTCTTTATGGCGGTATTCTCTATTTACATTGGACGTGTATCTAATATAAATGATTTTGTTATTGGTACGCCTATTTTAAACCGTTCTAATTTTAAAGAAAAACATACTACAGGTATGTTTATTAGTACAGTACCAGTTAGATTTAACAACATAAATAAAGGTTCATTTAAAGAACTTGCAAATTCAGTTGCAACAAAACTAATGGGAATATTAAGACACCAAAAATACTCATATAACGCCATTTTGGAAGACATACGTAAAGAAAATGGTAATATACCAAACTTATATAATATTACAATTTCTTATCAAATTACAAAAGCATTTGACAGTTCTTTAGGTAATTACAAAACAGATTGGATTTTTAACAATTATTGTGCTAATGATTTTAATATTCATATTTATGACATTAATGACACGGGTAATTTACTTATTGACTATGACTTTTTAGTTGATAAATATACCAAAGATGACGTTGTTAATATAAATAATCGTATTATTTATATGATTGGTCAAATTTTAGACAATAGCAATATTAATTCCCGTGACATTGAAATTATTACACCTGAAGAAAAAAACAAAGTCATAAATGTTTTTAATGATACAGCAATTGAATACTCTAAAAATAAAACAATTGTTGATTTGTTTGAAGAACAAGTTAAAAAAACACCTGATAGTATTGCAATTGTCTCAAATGGAAAAAAAATCACTTATAAATATTTAAATGCAAAGGCAAACCAATTAGCCAATTATTTAAATTCCTCTAATGTAAAATCTGGAGATATTGTTGGTATTATGACAAATCGTTCTATTGAAATGATAATTGGTCTAATTGCTATTTTAAAATCTGGAGCAGCATATTTACCCATAGACCCAGATTATCCTTTGCAAAGAATATCATACATGTTAGACAATAGCAAATCAAAAATTATTCTTGTTAATAATCAAACATCTGATTTAATTGAGGAAAATTATAAAAAAATAAATATCTCTTTAGAACAAGATTTATATAAAGCAGATTCAAAAAAAGAAAATTTAAATATTAAAATTTCACCAGAACAATTGATGTATTTAATTTATACATCAGGTTCTACAGGCAACCCAAAAGGAGTCATGATATCTCATAAAAATGTACATAACTTTATAGTTGGAATGAAGCAAAATATTGACTTTAACCCAAATAAAACAATGGTATCTTTAACAACAATTTGCTTTGACATTTTTGGTTTGGAACTTTGGTGTTCTTTGACTAATGGTTTAAAGGTTGTTATTGCAAATGAGTTTGAGCAAAAAGATGCTTCTGCTTTTAATAGGTTATGTTTAAATAATAATGTTACAATGATGCAAACTACGCCTTCAAGATTTTTAGCATTTTTAGAAGATTCTTCTTGTTTAGATTATCTAAAAAATATGACTGATATCTTGGTTGGTGGAGAATCTTTGCCTGAAAATTTATTAGTTAAATTAAAGCATCTTTCTAGTGCAAATATTTATAATATGTATGGTCCAACAGAGACTACTATTTGGTCTACTATGAAAGATTTAACAAAAAATAGTAATATAACAATTGGTAAACCTATTGCAAATACTCAATGTTACATTTTGGACCCTAACCATAAAATTTTGCCACCTTATGTTGTTGGTAATTTATATATTGGTGGAGATGGTGTTTCAAGTGGATATTTTGGAAGACCAGATTTAACTTCTGAAAAGTTCATAAAATATATAGACAATAATGTCATATATAATACAAATGATTTGGCATATTATACTTATAATGGTGAAATTGTTCATTTAGGTAGAGCAGATTTTCAAGTAAAAATGCATGGTTACAGAATTGAACTAGGAGAAATTGAAAACACAATTTCTGTTTTTGACAATATCACATCTTGTGCAGTTGGATGTCCAACTTTAAATAATAAAAAAATACTATGTGCATATTACACATCTTCAGAAGAAATAAATATAAACGATTTAAAAGCACATTTACTAAAAAGCCTACCAACATATATGATTCCTAGCCACTTTGTAAATATGGAAAAACTACCACATACACCAAATGGCAAAATTGACAGGAAAGCATTAGATGCTGTAACTTTAGAAGTAGACAAAAATGTTGTACTACCAAAAAATGAAATTGAAAAAAAAGTTTTTGATATAATTTCAAAAATTTCCAATAACAGCAATATTAGCATGGATGATGACCTTTTCAGTATAGGTTTAGATTCTATAGGAATTATTCATTTATCAGCTAAAATTGAGCAAATATTTGGTATTACCACATCAATTAGAGACCTATATAACACACATTCTTTAATTGATTTAGCAAATTTGATTACAAGTTCTAATCAATCAGGTTTGGGGCACATTGAAAAAACAGTAAAAAAATCATACTATCCATTATCTTCTTCTCAAAAATCAATGTTTTACGCAGCACAAATGGATAAAGACTCAACTGTTTACAATGTATCATGTGGATTTTTAACTGATACAATTTTAGACGCAAATAAAGTAAAATCATCTTTTGAAAAAATTATAAAATTACAATCTAGTTTTAGGACAAGTTTTTCAATTATAGATGGTATTGCGTGCCAAGTTGTATTAGATGACGTCCCATTTGATATAGAAATTAATTATGATACAGAAGCAAACAAACAAAATATATTAGATAATTTTGCAAAACCCTTTGATTTATCAAATGCACCACTATTGCGTGTATCTGTATATTACCTAGATAATGAGAAAACAATGATTTTAATTGATTCACATCATATTGTAATGGACGGTTCATCACTTTATATTATGATGGATGAATTTTGCAAACTTTATCAAGATAAAGACATTAAACCATTGAATATTGAATATATTGATTATGCAGTATCTGAAGATGATTTTATAAATAGTGATAAAATTTCAGATATTGAGAACTACTGGCTTTCAAAAATCAATACCAAAGAATTACCAATTTTAAACTTACCATATGATTATGCAGTATCAAATGTAAAATCATTTAATGGGTCTAGTGTAGACTTTTGTGTAGACTCCTCAATATTTAAAAAAGTTAACAACATTGCAAAAAAATACAGAGTTTCACCATTTACATTTTTTATCAGTGTATTTTATATTGTACTTTATAAATACACTGGTCAAAGTGATATAATTGTTGGTACACCTGTAGATTCAAGGATGTACTCTGAGTTAAATAACATGATAGGAATGTTTGTTAATAACACATTATTAAGAAATAAGATAAACTCTAGTTCTGAATTTTCTAATTTCTTGTTTGAAACACAGGATTTAATAAAAGAAGCACTGTCAAACCAACCATATCCATATAATGAATTGATAAGCAAATTGAATTCACCTGCAAACTCATTATTAGATGTTGTGTTTACATATCAAACACCACATGATAAAAAATTCAAAATAGATGATTATAGTTTTAATATTGTAAGACCAAATACTTCTACTTCTAAATTTAATTTGTTGTTAGAAGTTGTACCCGACATGAATGTCATAAGAGTTGAATATAATACTGATTTATTTAAATATCAAACTGCAGAGAGCATTTTAAAACATTATTTGTTTGTGCTTAATAGTTTGATTAATGATCAAAGTCAACTTATTAATGATATCAATATTATTACTGATGAAGAGCAAAAAATGTTGAATGACTTTAATAATACTGCAGGTCCTATAAATTCTGATACTGTTGTGTCAATTTTTGAGGATCAAGTTGAGAAAAATTCAAATAATATTGCTTTGATTTGTGATGATGTTTCTTTAACTTATAGTGAATTAAATGAAAAAGCTAATAGTTTAGCGCATTACTTAATTAGCAAAGGTATTGGTAGAAATGATAAAGTTTGTATTATGACAAATCGTTCTTTGGAAACTATAGTATGTATGCTTGGTATTTCTAAAGCAGGTGCTGCATTCTTTAATGTTGACCCTACATATCCAATTGAGCGTACAAAGTATTATTTGGAAGATAGCCAAACTAAATATGTTTTAACACAAAAATCTTTAAGAGAACGTGTTGAAAGCATAGAGAATTGTATTGAGATTGATTTATCTAATGATGAGATTTATGGAAAAATTTATGATAATCCAAATGTAACTGTATTGCCTGAAGATTTATCCTATGTAATTTATACTTCTGGTTCTACTGGAACACCTAAAGGTGTTATGCTAAATCAGGTTGGTTTTGCTAACATGACTAAGGCAATGACAAAAGTTTTGGATTATTTAAAAGAAGGTAATAAACATACTATTGTGTCTGTTACTTCAACACCTTTTGATATTTTTGTTTATGAAATTATTGTTTCATTAACACATGGTTTAAAGGTTGTTATGGCAAATAATGCCGAACATAGAAATCCTAAGTTATTAGATGCTTTGATTAAAAAATATAATGTTGATGTTATGACTGTTACTCCTAGTTTAATGAAAATAAATTATGATAACAGAGAGCCTGATACTGCCTTGGCTTTAGTTAAAAATATGGTATTTGGTGGTGAGCCTTTACCTGAAAAATTTGTTAAAGATTTAAGGGCTTTGGCTGATGATATTACAATTTATAATATTTATGGTCCTAGTGAAATTACAGTACTTTCTAATGTACAAAATCTAGATGGAGAAACTGAAATAACCGTCGGACCACCTATTATGAATACTCAAATTCATATTTTGGACAAGAATATGAATCAGGTTCCAATTGGTGTAATTGGAGAGATTTATATTTCTGGTATTCAAGTTGGTCTTGGATATATTGGTAAGCCTGAAATGACTGCATCAAGATTTATGGATAATCCTTTTGGACCTGGAAAAATATATAAATCTGGTGATATTGGTAGATGGACTTTTGATGGTAAAGTTCAATGTTTAGGAAGAGTTGATAACCAAATTAAGTTAAGAGGTTTAAGAATTGAACTTGGTGAAATTGAAAATATTATGGCAAATGTTCCTGGTGTTTCTGCATCAGTTGTTAATAAAATTGAGATGGATGGAAAAGAGGTTTTGTGTGGTTATTATGTTGCAGATTCTTCTGTTCTTCCAGATACAGTTAAACTTACTCTTAAAAAAGCATTGCCACCTTATATGGTTCCATCATATGTTATCCGTTTGGATAAAATGCCTTATACTATCAATCGTAAAATTGATAGAAAGTCATTGCCATTACCTAGCCTACATAGGAGTATTTCAACAAAAACTGTAAATATTGATGAGTTAAATACTAATGAGGAAAAATTATTACAAATTTGGAAGAATATTTTAAAGGTTGATGATATTACTGTAAATGATAATTTCTTTGATATCGGTGGTGATTCTATTGGTGCTATTCAAATGCAAATTGAGGCTATTAAATATGGTTTAAAATTTGAATATGCAGATATATTCAATTATCCAACTATTAAGGAATTGTCTAATAAGTTGCCAAGTTCTGAAATTAATTTTATTGAGGATTATGATTATGATAAAATTAATAGCGTTCTTGCTAGAAACACTTTAGATAATTTATCTAGTATTGTTCCTGCAACTATTGATAATATTTTATTAATTGGAACTACTGGATACCTAGGGGCACACATAATTGATGAATTTATGAAACAAAATTCTGGAATTATTTATTGCTTAACTAGACCAAAAAACAATGTTGACCCTATTTCAAGATTGAAACAAACTTTGAATTTCTATTTTGGAGATAAATATTCAAATCAATTTTCTAAGAGAATTCGTGTTGTTGAAGGTGATATTTCAAAAGAAGGTTTGGGCTTATCTACTTCGGATTATGATTTAATTAGAAATAATATTGATGTTGTTATAAATTCTGGTGCAATTGTTAAACATTATGGTTTAAAAGGTCAATTTGATGATATTAATGTTTTGGGAACTCAAAATGTTGTTGATTTTTGTAAGAAAGAAAATAAACGTTTATTACATATTTCAACTATGAGTGTTTCTGGTAGTGGTGAAAAGGAAGAGGCTATTGAGGAAACTCCTGAAAATATCAACTTTAAAAAGCAATTTAGTGAGACTAATTTATTTGTTGGTCAAAAATTAAAAGGTGTGTATACAACAACTAAATATAAGGCAGAACTTATTGTGTTAGAGGCTATTTACGATGGATTAAATGCACAAATTTTAAGACTTGGTAATATTACTAATAGATATAGTGATGGTGTTTTCCAACAAAATGTTGATAATAATGCTTTTGCTAAGAGAATTAAGTCATTTATTGAGATTGGTGCAGTTCCAAAATATATGCTTAAACATGCTATTGAACTAACACCTGTTGATTTGGCTGCCGAAGCAATTGTTAAAATAATGAATCATGATAGTAATTGTAATGTATTCCATATTTATAATACAAAACTTATGACTATAAAATTGCTTTTAGAAACTCTTGATTCTTTAGGTCATGAAATTATACCTATGTCTGACGAGATGTTTGCTTATCTTATTACTGGTATTCTTTCTGATAATGAGAAAAAGAAATGCTTGTCTGGTATTATTTATGACTTGGATGAGAGTAAAAAACTTACTTATACATATAATGTAAGATTACATGCTAATTTTACTGATGAATATTTAAAACGTGTATCTTTTAGTTGGAAAGATATTGATGCTGACTATATTATTAGATACATGAAGTATTTTGAAAAAATAGGTTTTATACCTGGAGGTGATACAAATGCATAATTTCGGCTTGAGTTTCTGGCTTTTGGTACTTTCTACACTTTTGACTGTTGTAATGTTTGTTTATATTTCTTGTCAAAAAGATAGAAAGCAGTTACACAATGTTTTTTGTTTAAACTTGTTTTGCTCTCTTATCATTTCTGTGGGGGTGCTTTGCCAAGCCGTTTGTAATTACTTTTTTTCAATACCATCTATTTGGTTTGAAAACATTATTTATATTGGAACCTGTTTCTTACCTTTAACAGTGTTCTTTACGAGTTTAATATTTACAAATACAAAAATAACATTTAAAAAGTCTTATTTGTTATTGCTTGTAATACCTATATTATCTCTTGTTGTATTGTGGACAAATGATTTACATCATTTGTTCTATATACAATATTCATCATCTTTTACAGATACTATTTATGGACCATATTTCTATGTACACTCTGTTTATACTTATCTTTTATTGATTATTGGTATTGGTCGTTTACTTATATTTTCAATTAGGAATGCTGGATTCTTTTCTAAACAATCATTATTAATTAGTATAGGATTGGCTTGCCCAGTTATTGTAAACGTTTTAGGGTCTTTTCTAAAATTGATTCCTATGACAGTTTTCGTAACACCAATTTCATTTTCTGTATCAATTATTTGCTTTGCATTGGCAATTTTTAAGTTTGACTTTTTAGGAATTGCACCAATTGCACTAAGAAAAATTGCAGACAGGATGTCAGATAGTTATTTAGTTTTAAATGATGATGGTACTATAACAGATTTTAACCAAACATTTTTAGTAACTTTTAAAATAAAAGATATTGCATTAAGAGGTCAAAACTTTGACACATTTTGCAAAAATAACAAAATAAATTACGGAAAAATAAAAAATGCAATTGCAAAAACAAAAGATTCAAAAAAGACCATTTCATTTGAATATCATGTTAATAGAATTCATAAAATCTTCTCTGTTGAAGTTAACACAATTTATTCTGATGGTGTATCATTAGGAACATTAATTTTATTTAAAGACATCACCCAACACATTGAGGATATGGAAACTATAAAAAACAATCAAGATATTTTAATGGAAAGAGAGCGTTTAGCATCACTAGGACAACTAATAGGAGGTATTGCCCACAACCTTAAAACACCTATAATGTCAATCTCTGGTGCAGCAGAAGGCCTAACAGACCTAGTAAAAGAATACGACTCATCTATCGACGACCCTGAGGTCAATAGCCAAGACCACCATGATATTGCAAAAGACATGAATGAATGGATAGTCAAAATCAAAGAATACACAGAATATATGTCAGACATTATCACAGCAGTTAAAGGACAGGCAGTCACCCTATCTGAAACCGATAATATATCTTTTGACATTGACGAACTCGTAAAAAGGGTAGATATTTTAATGAAACACGAACTAAAAAATGCGTTGATTTATATGAATGTTCAAATGAACGCTCCTAAATCTACTAAAATACATGGTGATATTAATAGTTTAGTCCAAGTTATTAATAATATGATATCTAATGCCATTCAAGCATATAATGGTAAAACAGAACAAAACATAGATTTAATTTTAAACAAAGTAGACAGCAACTTAGTCATATCAATCAAAGACTATGGATGTGGTCTACCTCAAAAAGTAAAAGAAAAATTGTTCAAAGAAATGATTACAACTAAAGGCAAGAATGGTACCGGCCTTGGTTTATATATGTCATATTCAACTATTAAAGCGCATTTTAATGGTAATATTACATTTGAATCTGAAGAAGGAAAAGGTACTACTTTCAATATTATTTTACCTTTATAAAAAAAGGGATTAGGGGACGAAAAAACTGGGATAAGGAGAAGGGTCTTCAATCCTAGCAAAAAAAACGGGATCGAAGACCCGTCCCCTAATCCCGCATTTTTTAATAATTATTTTTTATTCTTTCAATTTCATCATAATGATTTTCCAAAATATCTAAGAAAACATCATCTAACTCAGGATCAAACTGAGTACCTCTGCATCTCTTAAACTCAGAAATAACTACATCCAAAGGAAGAGAATCCCTGTAACTACGTTTGGAAGTCATAGCATCAAACGTATCAGCAATAGCCGCAATTCTAGCAAAATAAGGAATATCCTCGCCCTTTAATCTACCAGGGTAGCCATTACCATCATATCTCTCATGATGATGTTTAACAATAGGAACAATATTAGCAAAAATCTTAGCAGAAGACAAAATATGTGCACCAATAGCAGGATGATTTTTAATCTCCGAATACTCATCATCAGTAAGCTTAGACTCTTTCCTTAAGATATTATCTGGAATTCCAATTTTACCAATATCGTGGAATAAACCACCAACTTCTAAGTCATGTAAATCACTATCAGAAAGTCCCAAATGTTTTCCTATTAAAACAGAATATTGAGAAACACGGTCAGAATGACCCCTTGTATATGTATCTTTTGCCTCAACAGTATATCTCAAAGTTTGAATAGTAGACAAATAAGCCTCTTCAAGTTTTTCATTTTTATTTGCTAACTCTTCATTAATTTTTTTAATTTCATTCATTTGAGCAATTGATTTTATTCCAGATTCAATTAATAAAAGCAATTGATCAAATTTATCACTTTTTTCGCAATAACCTTGAATATCTAATCTTCGGATGGTTTCTAAAGGCGGTGCTAAATCCTTGTGACCTGTCAATAATAAAATATACAATTCCTTGTTGAATTTTCTTATTTCCTCAACAACTTGGTCACCATGAATAGGTGTCATTATAAAGTCTAGCAACATTAGATCATAATGTTCTGTTTTGACTTTTTCTATTGCTTCCATCGGATCTGTAACTCCAGTAAAATCATAGCCTGAACGTTTTAAAAATATAGAAAGTGAATCTACAATTCCTTCTTCGTCATCTACTGCTATAATTCTATAATTGTTATTTTCATTAACAACTTTTTGCAATCCTTTTCTCATATAATCATCCTCCATTCTGTCAGTTTTTTCTGACTTCATGTTTATGCTCTTTATATGGTCATTATATTAGTAAAATTAATAAAAAGCAAGTCTTTTTTAAAATTTTTTTAACTCGACAAAAAGAACTATAAAATACACAGATTATTTCAAAAAACAATTATCATACCACTACTACACCAACAATTTACATAAAAAATAATTAACATAAATTGACTTTTGCACAAAAATTTAGTACAATATAAACATAAAACGTTCAGAAAAGGAGAAAACAACATGAGAAAGACAAAAGATGTAGAAGCAATGTCAAAACGGAATGGAATATTATTCTATTCTAATAAAGATCCAATGATTGGTTATGTCGCAGAAAGAGATGAAAACGGAAAGATAAAATGTGATAAAACATTTGTATTATTTGAAAAATATAAAAACTTAAAAAATTATCAGGAGGAAAATAAAGGAAAAGCATATATAAGAATAAAAAATGTCATTTTAATTGATATCATATTAACAGTAATTGCAATATGTACAAAAAATATATGGTATATTGCTGCAACAATATATTTTTCTATAACAATTTCATCAGATGTATGTGTGTTTTGCAAAATGATGTATGAAATGAAATCAAAAAAAGGAAAAGAAAGAGCGCATGCAAGATATCATGCAGCAGAACATATGGTAATTAACGCATACTACAAATTGCAAAGAGTACCAACAATTGAAGAAACCAAAGAATCATCACGGTTTTCAAAAAATTGTGGCAGTAGAGAAATAATCTGTAGAATTTGGACATATTCATTAGCGAGTCTAGAAATGGCATTTATAGCAAGTAAAAGTGCTATAGTATATTTTGTTATATTTATAGGGACAATATATTTTTCAAATCTAGCCAAACGCAAAGGATGGCTTAGATTTCTACAAATATTTATAACAACATCGCCATCAGATGAAGAAATAGAAGTGGCAGTAGAGGGGATAAAATATTTTGAGAAAATGGAAGAGCAATTGTCTAAAGAAAGTTATTACATGGAAATAGCAGACATAACCGAAAAAATCAAAAATGAATTACAACTGTAATTCAGAAAGAAAAATTTTAATTAAGTAAGTCAAAAACAAAACTTAATTAAAATTTTTCTTATATATTAAAAAAATAATTAAAAACAAAACAGTGCCAAAAACACAGACTATTATAGAAAAAAGGAGGGAGAAAAATGAAAGGATTTTTAAAAATACTAATAATTATAGGAGTAGCAATTTTAACATTTCTAGTTATTAGAGGAATACTAGTAACAAAATAAAAAATGGAAGAAGGAACAAAAAATGAAAAAAGAAGAAAAAATAGAAGAAAAAACAAAGAAAACATTTTCAAAACTAAAAATAATAAAAATAACAGTAATAAGCACAATAATAATATTAGCAATAATAGCACTATCAATATACATATATAACAAAAACAAAAAACTAGACATAACATACATAACGGCACAACTAGAAAAATCAAGTGAACTAACAACAGCAACACTAAAATTCAAAGGAATATACGACTACGAAGACAGTGGAGTAGCAGTTATAAACAAAGCAAACTTCATAATGTTATATGAAGCAACAGCAAGAGCAGGAATAGACATATCAGAAGTAAAAATTGAACAAGACAACTTCAAGCCAATAGTTTGGGTTACAATACCAAAAGCAAAAGTATTAGATATAAAAGTAGATACAAACAGCATAAAATATCTAAAAACAGATTTCACACTATTAAATACAAACCCAAAAGAAGATGCAAACAAAGCAAACTCACTAGCAGAAAAAGACGCCAAAACAGAAGTAGAGCAAATGGGAATATTAGAAGCAGCTGACCAACAAGCAGAAGCATTAGTAAAAGGACTAATACAAGACATAGTTCCAAAAAAATATGAAATACAAATAAAAAAATAACAACGTTTAACACCTCCAAAAATGTTCATAATAAAAACAGGAGGAAAAGCAATGGCAAAAAAAGCAAAAAAGAAAAACAAAACAAAAGGAACCGTATTAACAATAATACTAACGGCGCTAATAACAACAATAGGAATGTATGTATACAATACATACACAAAAATAGACGTAAATCCACAAAATTACGAAACACAAAGAACACTATCCACAGTAAAAGAACAAACTGTGGAAAACGTAGAGCAAAAAAGTCAAACAATAGCAAATACATTAGAACAAACCATGGAAAGTGTAGTAGGAATATCAAAACTAAAAGACGCAGGAAGTTCAATATTTTCCACAAACACAGAAACAACACTAGGACTAGGAACAGGAATAATCATATCAGAAAACGGATATATACTAAGTAACGAACACGTAACAGGAACAAAATATAGTACATGCTACATAACATTAGAAAATAGTAAAAAATACGACGGTACAGTAGTATGGAGCGACTCAGATTTAGATTTATCAATAACAAAAATAGAAGCAAATAATTTAAAATATATAACATTAGGGGATTCAAGCAAAATAAGAATAGGGGAAACAGTATATGCAATAGGAAATCCAATAGGATTCGAATTTAGAAGAACAGTAACATCAGGAATAATAAGCAGTAAAAATAGAACAATAAAACTAGAAGAAAAAGAAAATACAACATACATGTCAGACCTAATCCAAACAGATGCAACAATAAACCCAGGAAACAGCGGAGGACCTTTAATATATCCAAACGGAGAAGTAATACGGAATTAATACAGTAAAAATATCTTCCGCAGAAGGAATAGGATTTGCAATTCCAATAAATGTTGTAAAACCAGTAATTCAAAGTTTTATAAAAAATAATAAATTTGAACAAGCAACAATGGGAGTATACGCATATGATAAAAATGTCATACAATATTTAGATAATAGTTCTGGAAATTCAATTAATAATACATTGAAATTCGACAGTGGAATATATGTAACTCAAATTATAAAAAATGGACCTGCATCAAAAACAGAATTAAAAGAAGGAGATATAATTGTAGCAATAGATGACAAAGAACTTGAAACAATGAATGATTTACGAGAATATATTTATAGCAAAAATCCAAATGATATTGTTACATTACAAATTGCGAGAGGTAAAATAAACAAAACAATATCAATAGTATTACGGAAAAAAATAATAGTACTTTAACCTAATACACGCCATAAACATTGACACATGGAATGTATTAGGTTAAAATGTTTTTACTATTCTTTAAAATTAAACTTTCTTACAAAATCCTTTGTATCATAATTATTCATAAAAACAGTAGAGCGATTTTGCATCAAAAACTCAATAATATTATAAACATCAATCCAAATCTCATTATTACCATCAACCTGAGACTCATCAAAAATAAGTTGCAAACCAAAATGAAGATGTGGAACATTGATGTTATTTACATTCTCCTTAGTACTATAACCAGTCATTCCTAAATAACCAATAACATCGCCAGCAGTAACTTTTGCCCCCTCTGTAAGACCTGCAGCATAAGGATGATTTTTTCTCAAATGAGCGTAATAATAATATCTTTTTCCATCTAAACTCCTAATGCCAACACGCCAACCACCATACTGATTCCAACCCAGATGTTCGACAGTCCCAGACTCAACGGCAATAATTGGAGTTCCAATACTTCCCATCAAATCATTCCCCAAATGGATACGCTTAAAACCATAAGACCTAGAAGCACCAAAATCATCATAATGACTAAAACTATAATTTTTTGCAATAGGCAAAAAAGCCTTAATGCCATATTTATCTTCAAAATGAGTAGTACCATTTTCATCTGCTACTTCAACAGAATAATTACCAATGAATCCACCTAAAACAGCAGAATATGCATTAAAATAGTAATTATAATACTTCATATTTTGTGTTAAATCTTGAATAGATTTTCCATTTTTTAATTGTACAACCAACTTATCCAAATCATTTTGTTTAAAATTCTTAAAATTCCCACCATTTTTACAAGCAAGATATGCCAACAATTCTATCCAATTATATTTAATTTCAGAATCAGAATTGTGAGATTCTATATCTAATTTTGCAGTTTTTGACATCGCTTCAGAAGTTACATTAAAATCAACCCATTTTATAAAATTTCCATCAGAAGATTCTGTTAGTGAAGAACGTGAGTAGTTATTCCAAAATAATTCAGGTCCAAAATTTGCCGATTTTGAAATGAAAATGTAACTTGTTAAAGTTATAATTATTAATAACGTTGTTGTTATAAGGTAGAAATATTTATTTATTTTTAAAGTTTTTACAATCATTTTGTTCCTCCATATCAAAGGATGTTATTAAAATATATTAAAACAAAAAATTTTTATGCAAATTGGTGTCAAGAAGTTTCGGAAAATAATCCGGTAAATTTGCTTAAATTATGTAAATATGATATAATTGTATCATCAACAAGATGTATTTATTAGGAGGAAGCAATATGATTAAAACAGAAAAATTACCAAAAGATATGCTAATCGATTTGAACAATAATGGGAAACGGGACTGTGAGGTGAAAAAAACTGTCCTGGAAGACATTGAAGAGGTGCAATGTCTGGAAGTGGGACCGAATTTAATAATACGGACTCATAAACATATTGAAGAATGGGAGGTATGGATATGGCCTTCTAGAGGACAGGCATATATATGTCCCAAAGGAGGACAACATGCTTTACTAAACACGTCCAATACAAAAATGAATCTTATAGCCATAAAAGGCAAAAAAGATTATGCATACGAAGAATTGGCAGTAGCCTTTAGAAATTTAGGATTCAAGGTTTCAAAAGGCGACCTCCAAAACTGAGAGAGGGGCAAATTGCCCCCTTTTTATAATTTAATTAAAAGAAAAATATATGAAAGGTGATTAATATGGTAAATTTAGAATTATATAAAATATACGTAACAGTAGCCAAAGAACAAAACATCACTAGAGCAAGTGAAAAATTAAATATATCTCAACCCGCCGTAACAAAACATATAAAAAATTTAGAAAACATACTAGAGACAAAACTATTTGAAAGAAATAATAAAGGACTAAAATTAACAGAAACAGGAGAAAAATTATATCAAAAATTAAAACAACCAATAAATGAAATAATTGAAATAGATAAAGAATTTAGTAAAAGCAAAAATATAACAATAGGTTCTCATAACCATTTATTAAATAAAGTATTTGGAGAAAGCGTAAATGAATTTTATTTAGAATATCCAGACATAAATACAGATTTAAAATGTTATGAAACAAATAAAATGTTAGAAATGCTAGAAGATAAAGAAATAGACATAGTATTTTCTAAAAAAGTAGAAAGATATAGAAATAAGAATATAAAATACATACCACTTGGAAAATTAAACGATATATTTATAATAAATAAAAATTCAGATATAGCAAATAAAGTATTAACACTAGAAGAAATAGAGAAAAAAATTATATATGTTCCACGAAAATATGCTCAAACAGTAACAAGACTAAACGAACTAACAAAAAATAAAAAATTAAACTTAAAAAATTCAAGTTACAATACAATATTAGAAATAACAAGTAAAAGCGACTCAATAGGACTAATTACAAAAGAATATCTAGAAAAAGAAGAATTAAAAAAATACAATTTAGTAGAACTAAAAACAGAATTAAAACTTCAACCAATTGAATTCGGGATATATTTTAATACAGAAAGAAGAAAAGAAATAAATTGTTTAATAAAAATAATAAGAGAAAAATTTTAAACTCAAGTTCATTATAACTTCTGGTTATCACAAACAGACAAAAAAATATTATACAACTCAACATAAAAATGGTATCATAAAAAAGTACAAATAATATGCACAAATCCTATTGTAAATATAATAGGAAAGAAAGGAAGAGTATAATGAACAAAAACGAAAAGGAACGGATAAATTATTTAGCAATAGCAATAACAACGAATTGCAACTACAAATGCTTCTACTGTAAACCAACAGGCGAAAACATACAAACTAATTTAAAAGGAACAATAAACTATGAAAGTATCAAAAAGATAATCAAAGTTGCATATGAATTAGGAATTACAATATTTCGCATAACAGGTGGAGAACCAACAATGGTAGAATATTTACCAGAATTAATTAACTACATAATGAATCTAGGTGAAAATACAAAAATTCGTTTAAATACGAATGGATATAAATTAAATAATATATTAGACATAATAGAGCACTACAAAGAAAGAATTGATATTGTAATTAGTGTAGACTCTGTAAACGAATATATACATGGCATACAATATCCTAAGTATCTATCACCTGAAATAAAGAAAATAACAAAAGAATTAATAAAAAGAAAAATAGAAACAAGGTTCAATATTGTGGTAACAAAACAAAACATAGAAGAAATTAACGAATTAATAGAAAAATCATTCAGTTTAGGTGTAAACATCAAGATATTAGACCTGATAATACGAGATGATTATTATGGTATAAAACACCAAATAACAGGAGAAGAAGCATTAAAATTCGGGAAAGATTCGTATGTATCATTACAAGGAGTAACTTCATATTTAGAAAAAATTTCAGACAATAGTAAATCAGAATATCACATATATAATTCTTTTGGAATACCAAGAAGTGGATATTTTATTGGTAACCAATGGGTGCAAGTAAAAGATGCATCAAAGGGAGCAAAATACTCGCAATTTTGTATCAAAAATTGTCCATATTTCAATATGTGTAACGAAGGCCTATTTAGCCCATTTTTATCAGTAGGAGAAATCTTACACCTTTCGGGATGTAAAAATAAAAATTTATATTATGACCTTAAAGGAAAAGATGAAAGCGAAATAAGAAAAGATTTTAATGAAATTTTAAATTTATTTGAAGATACAGAATTACGAAAGAATTAAACTTTTTAACCAAAACCTAATTTTCCATAATAAAATGGAGTAATTAGGTTTTTAAATTTTATATATTGAGATAATTATCAAAATAGGATATAATAAGAACGAATTCGAGGAAAGTCATTCAACAAAAAATTCAAAAAGCAAAAGGAGGAAACAAAATGAATAAATACATGAAAATTGCAAAAGAAAATGCAGACAATGGAATAAAAAACAAAGAAGGTGGACCATTTGGAGCCGTAATAACAGATAAAGAAGGTAACATAATTGCAAATGGGAATAACAGAGTATTAAAAAACAATGACCCAACGGCTCATGCAGAAGTTGTAGCAATAAGAGAAGCATGTAAAAAACTAAACACATATGATTTATCAAACTGCATCTTATATACATCTTGTGAGCCATGCCCAATGTGTCTATCTGCAATAATATGGGCAAATATCAAAGAAGTATATTATGGTTGTACAAAAGAGGATGCAGGAGAAATAGGCTTTAGAGATGATATTATTTATGATTATCTAAAGGGAAACAACAAGGATTTGATACACTTAACTCATTTAGATAGGGACGAGTGTATTAAAACATTTGAAAAATATAAAGAAGAAAACGGAACAATATATTAAAATTTATATTTTACTAAACAAATAGTAAATTTTTTGGTCAGATTGGAGAAAAAATGAATACGAGAATTTTTACAGGTAATTATGAAGAATGTAAGCTAGGAAATTTAATATCTATTTCAGGCGATAGAGGGAGAAAAGTTGGATTTGTTGGCAAAGCAATTCCTTCCTTAGCACCCAAAAGAGCATTTTGGGAGATTTGGCATAATAATATTGGTAGAATTTCAGAAGAGGAGAATACAAGATATTATATAGAGCAATATTATAATCAAGTTTTAACTAAAGTAAATATAGAAGAATTGTTACAAAATGAAACAGACCCAATATTATTGTGCTATAAAAAAGGACAACAGTTTTGTCATAGACATGTTTTAGCTGAATTTATAGAGTTGACCTATGGGGTAAAAGTAAGAGATATTAAAATTGATGAAAAATTAAACATTGATGAAAATACTAGACCAGAGTATATTAGAGAAGCACTTAAAGATATTATGCAAAAACAATTGGAAAGATAAATTACAAGTTATAAAATAACAGTCATTTAATGAAAACTTAATATTCATTATTTTTCAAAAGAAAAACTCAATAAGAGTTAGGAGGAAGAAAGTTTGAAAAATATTCGTGAGATAAATATTTTTAATCAAATTTTGTGCCATAATAGAAAGGAATGTCAGTAATATGAATAAAGAAATAAAAAAAGAGTTAAATATTAAAACAAAAGAACTAAAAGACATACTAGAAAAATCATTTAAGGAAGAATCATTGAAGTATAAAGCAATTCATCCAAGTTATAATAGTAAAAATGATAGAAATGACGATGAGATACTATTTATCACATGTTATATTGAGATAGATGATTATTATGGAATACATATTGATAATAGACTAGAATCTACAAAATGGGTTATAGATATTGTTATTATGAAACCAGATAATAGATTTAAGATTATAAATATACTAAAGAATAACGGAATTCATTATGAAGACTATAATGGAGAATGTCATGGAGAATTTGAGGGACATATAAAATTGTTCGAATTAGATAAAAATATTAGATTAAATGAAATTAAAAATATTAATGTAAAACTTTTGAAACTTTTCCAATAAAAAAATTTATAAAAAAATAAAACCAGAAATTTCAAAATTGATTTTTCTGGTTTATTTTAAAAGTCAACATAAAGTCTTGAAATGCAACAAAAAATATGATAAAATATTGAATTAACAATTAAAAGGAACGGAGGAGAGCGAGCACAAAAAACTCGACAAAAAATAATGGAAAAAACAAATACAATAGAAAATTCAAAAATAATAAATAAGTTTTATTTAGACAAAGAAAAAGACATCATAGTAAATCTATATAAAACAAGCGAAGACGAACTAACATACATACTAGAAACACCAAACCATGGAACAGGAAACCTAATAACAAACCTAGCAAAAATATGCGGACTAAAAACAATAAAAAACGAAAAAGACATGAAAATAATAAAAGGCAAAATACCAGCAAGTTTAAACGGAGACAACGAAGAAGTTTACATATTTAGACTAGGAGGAATAAAAATAGCAAACATATACGCAGACGGAAAAATAGAAATAAAAGCAACAATACCAGCAATAAGCAAAACACTAATGTCACAAACAAAAAGATACAATCTAAGCATAAATCAAACACTTGTAAAATCATACATACTAAAAAAAGCAAAATTCAGAACAGACCTGCATACACACATGAATGCAAACTTGCCCGCAGACAGCCTAATAGCACTAGGAATAAAACACCAAGTTAGATATCCATTATATTATATCAAGAAAATAGACTTAAAAATAACCAAAGAGCAAGAAGAAAAAATATATGAACAAAGAAAAGAAGTCGAAAAACAATTCGAAAATTCAACACTAACAGGAAAATATCTAACAAGAAGAATTGACGACAACACATTTATAAACTTTGCAGACCTAATACTAAACAACATAGAAAACGCACCAGAAAACATCGCAAAAATAAGAAAAAGCCTAGAAATACTAAAAGATGGACAAGCAGTATTCACAAATCTCGAAAAACTATATTTATACAGATACGTTTTTGCAAAAGGAACAGAAAGCACTGAAAAAATCAAACTAGAAAAAAGCAAAATAGAACAAATACCAGACAAAGAAATAAAAGAAATGCTAACAAAAATGATAGAAGACACTCAAAAAGGCAGTCCATATGCCAAAAACAACTTAAGACAAGACAAACTATTATGGATAGCAAGAGAATATCAAAAACAAGGCATATATTACACAGAAATATCAGACACAACACTAACAAAAAAAGGAACACCTGCAATTGAACTATTAGAAGATGTACACCAAATAATGCCACAAATAGAAAAAGAAACAGGAGTAAAAATCAGATTTCTAGTAGCAATCAGAAGAATACCATTAACAATAATAAAAGACTCAAAAACAAGCAGTAACTATTTAAGAGAAAACTTAAATATACTAAAAGCAATATCAAAAAGTCCATATGTAGTAGGAAGCGACTTTATAGGAGAAGAAATAAATGACATATCAGAATTAAAACCAGCAATAGAAGAAATAGTTCAATATGTATGCAAAGAAGACAAAGGATATACAATAAGAATACATGCAGGTGAAAATGATAGTTTAAGAGACAATGTAAAAAAATCAATAGAATGTGTAAAAAACAGTTTAAAACCAGGTCAAAAGATGCCAAGAATAAGAATTGGACATGGACTATATACTCCAAAACTAGACTCAAATCAAGGACAAAAATTAATACAAGAAATAAAAAAATCAGGAGCAGTACTTGAATTCCAATTAACATCAAATGTAAGACTAAACAACTTAAGCAACCTAAAAAATCATCCAATAAAAAAATACTTAGAAAATGACATCAAATGTGTACAAGGAACAGACGGATGTGGATTCTACGGAACAAACACCGTAGATGAACAATTAGCAATACAAAATCTACTAGGACTAAATGACCATGACTTCCTAAAAATGAGAAAAGTAGAAGACGAAATAATGAAACACGAAGACAAATACTTTAAAGAAAAAAGCAAAAAATTCAACGAATTTCTAGCAGGAAGAAGCATAAGAGAAGCAATACTAGAACTAGAAGAAAAAATAGAAGATGAAAACAAAAACAACAATATTCCACTAAGAATAAACAACAAAATAGAATCAGAAGAAATACTAAAAAACAAAATAAAACCACTACCAACAGACAAAATGCCAATAATAATTGCAGGAGGAAGTTTTAACGCAAAACATAGGGAAACAAGGGTTACAGAACAAGGCATACAAATGTTAGAAGAATTAATTAAAAAAATTGATAACCAAAAGGCATATTTTGTAATAGGACACAAAGTTGAAGGATATGAAAAGGCATTAATTAATTTAACAAATAAACTACACAAAAAGTTTGAAATATATGCAATTATCCCTAAAATGATTTCAAAAGAAGTAGGGGAAAGACTGCAAAATAAATCAATTTCAGGAATTCGCATTTCCACAGAAAGTGAAGAGTTTGGAATTTATAAGAGTTTTAATTATGAGATTTTTGAAAGAAGAACTTCTATTGTTATAGCATTTGATGGAAATTCACCAGTTTCTAATTTGGTCCAAGAGGCTAAAAATGGAAAAGGTAAATCAAGTATTTATGTGAATACTGAAAATTATAATTTACGAGTAAAGGCTAAGTCTTTACAAGGTTATGTTGTTCCATTTGATTTGAACGATACTGATGCTATTATTGAAAAGATTTTAGGAGATAATTTGGAAGTGATAAAATAATAGATATAAAAAACAAGAACATTTTGGATATTCCAAGATGTTCTTGTTGTATGTTAAATTATCACTACAAAGACTAAATTATATATCCAAAATTCTCCATTCTTTCTTTTTCTCTAGTAGATAAATCACTAAGCCACATAGCCAATCCATTAATATCAGCATTGCATAAAAATTCGAAATACTTTACTCTATCATTTTTAGCAATTACAACAGGAGGAAAATTATTTTTTAACAATTCATAATTAATAAGTAGTCTACCAGTTCTACCATTGCCATCCTCAAAAGGATGAATTTTTTCAAATTCAATATGATATCTAGCAATTTTAGTAAAAATATCTTGTTCATCATGATTATAATTATATACAAAATACATCATCAAATTTGGTATTTTTTCAGGTTCTGGTGGAATATGTTCACTACCTTGTATAAACACTTGAACAGACCTATATCCTTCAGTATCTTTATTTATAGTTTCATTTAAATTTTTAATAAATCTTTCATCAAAACCATTATCATTTTTTAAATTTGAAAAAACTAATTCCAACGCTTTTTTATGATTAATAGCCTCATATATTTCCCTAGGCTCTTTACCTTCAATTTTAAAACTATTATCATTATATAAAATAGCATATGTTTCTGCATAAGTAAGGGTACTTCCCTCAATAGCATTTGAATGATAAGTACTTCTTGTAATAAGATCTTGTAGATATTCATTATTGCTTAACACAAATTCTAATATGCCCATAATAATTCAACTCCTTTCATATAATTAACAATTTTATTATATAAGTTATAAATATAAAAAACAAGAACATTTTGGATATTCCAAGATGTTCTTGTTGTATGTCCCTATTTAAGGTTGGACTTCCTATGTTACAAAATATGGTCGAGGTGACAGGGATCGAACCTGCGACCTCATGGTCCCAAACCACGCGCGCTACCAACTGCGCTACACCTCGAAATCAAATTAAATAATCAACGCTTATATATAATAGCACATATTTTTACAATTTGCAATAGATTTAAGTAAAAAAAACCAAAAAATTTTAAGAAAAATTTCAAAGACGTTACAGATTACGGACTGTGAATAGCAACCTAAGACCGTGAAATACAACTTTTAAAACCATGAAATGTAAAAAACACAATTCACAAAATATGCAAACTGTGTTTTAAATATATAAAATTTAACGAAAGCCACCGCCGCCTCCGCCGCCACCGAAGGAACCGCCGCCTCCGCCACCAGAAGAAAAACCGCCACCTCCAGAAGAATAACTAGATGCTCTAAACATGCCACTTTGAGCAGCAGAATAACCATGAGACATACAATGATTAACAAAAACAATATTATCATAATCATTAAAATGAGACTGCTCAATAATATCAGGATAAACATCCTTAAAGTTTTTAGAAACCTCTTTCGCAATACCCATTAACTGAGCAAAAATCAAATAATCCTCAAACAAATTAACCTCAATAGGTTCTCTACTAGCAATAAGAGAATACTCTTTCAAAAACTTTTTAAGACCAGCAAGTTCCAAAGCCTCTTGTTTCAAAGCAGGAGTAGCCTCATGTGTAGTAACAATATAGAATTTCAAATACTTAGTATCAACAACATTAATCAACCCCTCACTTTCAAGTTTATAACGTTCATCATCCATAACATTTTTGAACCAGCCCAAAATCATATCATAATTAGAATCACACCAGTTTTCAAACTCCTTCTTCTCCAAAACACCATCGCCACTGGCATCATAAATCATCTTAAACAAACGTTGTTCATTCTCATCAGTAATACTATCAAATTTACCTCTTTTTATAACTATAACATCACTATCTCTCTTAACCAAAGAACTAACTGACCTTTTTTCAATAGTAATAAGAGAATCTTTAAGCCATTTTAAAAGCAAAGCACCCAAAATATCAGTTCTATTCTTTAATAACTTGTATGAATAACCAATATAATAAGCCCTAAAAATATCACCATTACAAGGAATATCTCTAAAATACTCTATTTCACGATTCGAAATAGCGGAATCCTTCTTTATAGTTAATTTACTTTCTCCTTCTGATCTCATTACACCAAGAATTGTAAACAAAACAGTAAAAAATAAAGCAACCAAAAGTCCAATAATTGATAAAGCACCAACAAATCTATCACCAAAATCACTTCCACTTTTTTTAGCATATTTCTTAGCACCCTTTTCCGCCATATTAAAATAATGCTCAAAATCATGTTTCAAAGAATTAGAACTACGGAAAGTACCTTGTGGAAACTTAACCAAAATAGTCATATATTCATTAGTATCCAAACGCCCAGCAGACTGCATCTCAATGTAGCCATCATAAACATAAGCAGTACCACCATAATTACCATAGCCCCAAACATCAACTGAATCTTCAATATCAAAATTAGAATGAATCTTAATATAAACACTTCCAATAGGATTTGAAAAATCTTTAGGAATAAGAGTCCAATATATCATTTGTGAATCTGTTAAGTTAGCAACAAAATCAGTAATATTATACTTTACAGTATATGTATGACTACCATATTCGCTTATACCCCAACATAATTCAACACCATTTGAAACCTTATTTATACCACATTTATAAGCCTTATTTTCAAGAGAAGAAGATGTTGACCAACTAGATAAAGTTTGATATGTTGTGTTATTTTCAGATACAGAAAGATTTTTAATTGTTGAATTTCCTAAATTATAATAAGGATGATAAATTTCTGTACCTTGAGTCGCATTACAATCCCAAATTTCAGAAATCGTTGCATCACCGTTACTATTAACATAAATATCCATTGATATTTTATTAATACTATTCGCTTTAACACTTTTTGTTAGACCAAATATTGCAATACTCAGTACAAATACTGAGAATAGCTTTAAAAATTTTTTCATTTTTTGTCCCCCTTTATTTTGGTCAATTATTTCATATTTTTTGCTTTTTCACAATGTTTTTGAAATAATTTGTATAAATTTTTTAAAAGCCCTTGCAAATTATGCTAAAAGTCATTATAATATAACATATGCACCAGTAGCTTAGTTGGATAGAGTGTTCGGCTACGAACCGATATGGCAGTAGTGCATA
>UMIZ01024052.1_pt1 | contig 28567 bp, 29 predicted proteins | sample 1965931 | NCBI WGS metagenome assembly UMIZ01 (sample SAMEA4836137, study PRJEB28245) | human gut metagenome | biome: gut microbiome; material: fecal sample | place: Denmark | collected 2008
GAGCTTCTCCGTTTATTTTTTAGATTGTGCTGCTTCAGACCTTCCACCCGGCAGCCTGCTTGCGTTCCACCACAAAGCGGCGGTAGAGCCCGTCAACAGCAACCAGCTCGTCATGCGTGCCCTGCTGGACGATCTCGCCGTGATCGACCACAAAAATTTGGTCGGCATGGCGCACGGTTTTCAGCCGGTGGGCGATCATGATGACCGTCTTGTTATGGGTCAGCTCCGAGACAGCCTCCATCAACTCCTTCTCGTTCTCCGGGTCCACGTTGGCGGTGGCCTCGTCCAGAATGATGATGGGCGCATCCTTCATGATGGCCCGGGCGATGGAAATGCGCTGGCGCTCGCCGCCGGAGAGGGTCGCGCCGCCCTCGCCGATGACGGTGTCAAAGCCCTCCGGCAGCGCCATGATAAAGTCGTAGCACCGCGCCTTCTTTGCAGCGGCCTGCACCTCCTCCATGGAGGCATCGGGCTTGCCGAAGCGGATATTGTTGGCAATGGTGTCCGAGAACAGATAGACCCGCTGGAACACGAAGGAGAAATTGCGGATGAGGCTGTCGTAGCTGTACTCCCGCACATCGTGTCCGCCAAGGCGCACACTGCCGGACTGCACATCCCAGAACCGTGCCATAAGATTGCAGAGGGTTGTCTTGCCGCTTCCGGAGGGGCCGACGATGGCGACGGTGGTTTTCTCCGGGATGGTCAACGACACATCATGCAGGATTGACTTTCTGTCATAGGAGAAGTCTACGTGGTTGAGGGCGATGTCCTCCCGCTCCGGCGTCAGGTTTTCGCCATCGATGTCCATAGGTTCTACGTTCAAAATGGCGTTCGCCTTGTCTACACCGATGTCGATGGAGCGGAACAGAGCTGAAAAGCTCCCGGCAGAATCCAGCTGCTCAAAGAGGATGAAGGAGCAGATCAGCATCAAAAGGCAGTTTGTCAGCTCCATCGTTCCGCCGAAGTAAAAGACGATGGCGGCCGCGCAGACGGCGACACCGGTGAGCTTGTTGACAACAAACTGCGCCAGCATATAAAGTACCGACGGGATCTCCATGGCAAAGGACGCCCTGCGGGCTTCCTCCACCGCGCCGTGTACCTGCGTTGCGGAGTCGTGAGTCAGGTCGAAATTCTTGACCTCGGCAATGCCCTGCACATATTCCAGCACCTTGGAGACAAGCCGCTCGTCGGCATTGAACTTCCGCTGGGAAAGGGCCTGCTCCGCCCGCTGCATGGCGGCGTTGACGGCGAAGAACAGCAGCAGTCCCGCCAGCGTAATAAGCCCCATACGCCAGTCAAAGAGGAACATCATCACCGCGATGATGCCGGAGGTCAGGAAACCTCTCGTTGTGACCATGACCACCCGTGTGGCAATGTTGGCCATGTTCTCCATGGTATTGGTGGTGACGGAGGTCACCTCGCCCAGGCTGTTGTCATTGAACCAGCCCATAGGCAGGTAGCGCAGGTGCTCGGCAATCTCGATGCGTTTGTTGGCGCAGGCTCGGTAGCCCGCACGGGTCTGGAGCATGGTAGCCTTCATGTTGATGGCGATGGTCACAATCAGTGATGCAACGATGATGCCGAGGCTCGTCCATAAAGTTGCCATAGTGACATTCCTTTTCAGCAGCGCCTGAATGACGATGGCGGCTGCCGGAATACGCATGGCAGAGCAAATGGCGCTGACCACGCCCAGCCATATAGAAATGATAAACATTTTGCGGTTATCCTCACCGCAGAAGGCGAAGAACTTTTTCAGTGTCCTGAGCATTATGCCACCTCCCCATCGTCTTTGACGCTGATGTGGGCTTCCCACATGGCTTGATAAAGCGGGCAGGAAGCAAGAAGCTCCGCCTGCGTGCCGGTGGCTTCGATCTTGCCTTGATTGACAACAATGATCTGATCGGCATCAGCGATGGTAGACAGCCGGTGGGCGATGACCAGCAGCGTCTTGCCCCGCACCAGCCTTGCCAGTGCCGACTGGATGACCGCCTCATTTTCCGGGTCAGTGTAGGAAGTAGCCTCATCTAAAATTACGATGGGCGCGTCCTTCAGCATGGCACGGGCAATGGAGATACGCTGCCGCTCACCGCCGGACAGGTGACCGCCGGATGCACCGCATACGGTCTGATAGCCGTTCTCCAGCCCCATTATGAACTCGTGGCAGCCGCATTTCTTCGCGGCGTCAATGACCTCCGCATCGGTCGCACTCTTTCTGCCCATGCGGATATTGTCCATGACAGAAAGGTCAAAGAGGTAGTTGTCCTGGGATACATAGGCGATGCGCTTTGTGCACTCCGCCAGCGGCAGCGTGTGAATGTCCACGCCGCCCAGCTCGATAGAGCCGTCCTTCACGTCCCAAAGGGAGGCGATAAGCCGGGCGATGGTGGACTTTCCGCTGCCGGAGGGGCCCACAAGAGCATTGACTGTCCCCGGGGCAATGTGCAGATCGATTCCGTGCAGTACCTCCTTGTCGTGATAGGCAAAGCGGACATCCTTCAGTTGGATGGCGTTATCGGCCGGCAGCTTTTCCGCGCTTTCCGGGCGCTGCATATCCTCACCGGACAGCACCTCCGCCACCTCGTCCACGATGGTCTTGACCTGGGCGATGTCATCGGTGTAGGAAAAGGCGGTGATCAGCGGCTGCATAACGCCGAAGGACAGGACGATGACCGTCAGGAACGTCTCTGCCGACAGAGTGCCATGCATATAAAGAACGCAGCCCACCGGTAAAATACCCAGCAGCGTAGAGGGAAATATCGCCATGCCCGCCACCTGGCCGAACAAACTGCCCCGCATCCAGTCAATAAAGCAGTCTGCGCCCTCCTTTGCGGCGGAGACAAACTTTGCGTAGCTGGTTTTGGACTGACCGAAGGCCTTGATGACCTCAATGCCGCTGATGTATTCCACAGCCGTGTCGTTCAGCGCCTTTGTCGCGGTGACCGTGCGCTGAAACTTCTCGTTATAGCCGCTGAACATGGACATAAAGCAGATAATGCCCAGCGGCACGACGATCAGCATGGAAAGCCCCATGCGCCAGTCCTCGAGGAACAGCAGCACCAGCACCGCCAGCGCACCGACGATGTTGGCAGTCATTTCCGGCAGCAAGTGGGCCAAGGTGGTCTCGATGGAATCCACCCGCTCGACGATAATGTTCTTATAGGAGCCGGAGGAACGATCCAGCACCGTGCCAAGGGGCAGCGTCGCCAGTTTATCCAGCAGCCGTGTGCGGATACCCGCCAGCACATGGAAGGTGGCGTGATGGGAGAGGGACGTGGACACGCTGTGCAGCACATAGCGCAGCACCCAGAAGCCCGCCATCCACGCGCAGAGCGTCAGGCAGTACGTCAGCTCCGCCGTGCCGTTTACCAGTGCGGTGATGAGCCGGATGATGATGAAATACGGAATAAGCGAGCAGGCGACGCCCAGTAGCGCCGTAAGGACGCTCAAAGCGTACTCGCCGTACCGCCCTTTTGCCAGCTCTGCCAGCCACGAGGCGGCGGAGCGATTTGGCTCAATTTCTTTCATGGTGAACTCCTTTCGACTGCATTACGCAGCAAGGTGCTTTTTCACGATCCGCTTGCCGATCATTGCGCCGATAAAGGCCGCCACGATCACACCGGCCACCAGCGCCACAGACACCCAGGACTGCAGCATCTGGGATGCGGCAAGAATGGCGTCCTGACGGCCATCGGTGACCATCTGATCCGCCATCGCTTTGGCGGCAATCGCATAGGGAATGATAGTGCTGCCGAAGGCAGCCAGCACCTGATTGATGACATAACTGATGGTCAGCGCCTTCGCATTGCCGTAGCCCATCTTCCACAGCAGCAGCTCGGCAATGGCACCGGAGAGAATAAAGAGGACGATGTACGGCAGGTATCCACCCATAATGGCGCGGACGATACTGTAAATGAGGATCGCACCGGGCTTTTTCACCTTCGTGCCGATGATGAAGTAGACGATGCCCTCCAGCAGGGCGAAAAATACAGGCATCAGAATGATGGTAATGGGCGTTGCGTACAGGACGGAGCTGGCGAAGAAAATGACCACATTGATCAGAGCCAGCAGGACAACGGTGATGATGTCCTTGACTTTCAGTTTATTGGGGTTTGCAGTACTCATGGTAAAGACTCCTTTTTGAATGAAATATGGTTGAACGTCGCAGAGACGGCGATCACAGAACAAGGCCGGCGGCGATCGATGCTGCCAGCAGGACGCAGAACACAACATCCCGCGCAGAGAACCGAAGCGACAGATAGTTGCTCTTGCGGCGCTTTAAGTCGATGCCCCGTGTTTCGGCGGAGGCGGACAGCGTCTCGGCGATGCGGATAACGCGCAAAGCCATGGGAACGGTCAGAATTTCCAGATACGACGGCAGCGCTCGCAGCTTCTGAAGCGGTGTTGCAAATGCGCCCCGCGTGCGGATGGACTGCCGCAGTAGCTTCATGTCTCCCGACAGAACGGGGAAAAAGCGGAAGATCACTGCCACGATCATGATCAGCCGCTCCGGCAGGTGCAGGTCACGCAATGCCGCCAAGGTGCGGCTGGCTTCATTCCGCCCAATCAGCGTCCGCATGGAAATGCCAACGGCAATGATACGCGGGAACAGCACCAGCATAAAGGAAAACACCGTGCCCGGCACCAGGGCGTTAGCTGCCCACAGCAGCCCAAAGCTCATCCCGCCTGCCAGCGCCGTTCCGAACCAGCCGTCCGCTGCGGTCAGCAGGATCAGTGCCGCATATGCGGCATAAACTAAGTGGTTATTGGATGTGGAGATCACGACCAGCAGGGCCAGCCAGTAAAGCAGCTTCGTTGTCGGGTGGAATCGTTCTTTATGCTGTTTTTTCGCCGGAGCATCGGAAGGATGAAAGCCCTCCATATATCGCTGGGCTGCTTGCAAATCTCGTTCCGAATGAACGGGTAATTCTATTTCTGCATGCCCATCCGACAGCCCAATGCAGCGGTCACACGCACCTGCAATTAGCTCAGGGTCGTGGGTGATGATGAGAACAGTCTTTTCCTTCCGCATCTCCCGGATCAGTTCCGCGCACCGCTCCAGACTTTCCGCGTCCTGTCCTGCTGTCGGCTCGTCCAGTATGACGATTGGCTTGTCGGATAAATACGCCATCATCAGCGTCAGACGCTGCATCTGCCCGCCGGAGAGGGAAAAGGGATGCCGGTCGCGGCAGTCCCATAGATCCATACTTTTCAGCAGCGCTTCCGTTTTTGCTTCAAACTCCGGTGTCACCGCGTGGCCGTATTGCAGTTCGTGCAAGACGGAGCCTGTGAAGAACTGGAACTCCGCCTCCTGAAGGATAAACAGCACTTGCTTTTGCAGCTGCTTTGGATTTTGCGGCTTTCCGAAAAGCATTATCCTGCCGCCGGAGGGGCGGTAAAGCCCTGCAATCAGCTTGCCGATGGTCGTTTTGCCGCAGCCGTTTGCGCCCACAAGTCCGACGATCTCATGCTCACGGACGGAAAAGCTGACACCATAGAGGGTATCTCCGGCCTTCCTACCGTATGTATAGCGGACATCTGAGACGGCAAGCACCGTCGGCGCGGTTTTCGGCAGCGGCTCTTTCTCCGGCACGGTGATCTCCGCAAGGTCGAGCGTGCGCAGAGAAAGTGTTTGTCTCCGCTCCACTGAGAACGCCTTTGCCTCTGCGGCAGAGTATTTTCCTTTGATCTCGCCGTCTGCCATGACCCAAAATTCGTCGGCAATGTCGGCAAGATAGTAGAGTCGGTGCTCGCTGAGCAGCAGCGTTTTGCCCTGCTTTTTCAGGGCAAGCAGAATCTCTTTTAACTGCTGCGTGGCTGCAAAGTCCAGATTGGCCGTGGGCTCGTCCAGCAGAAAAATATCTGTGTCCATTGCCCACGCGGACAAGATGGAGATGAGCTGCCGTTCGCCGCTGGACAACTCGTAGACATTGCGATCCTTCAGCCGCTCCAGATGAAAGATCCGGAAGGCCTCCTCCACCCGCTGGCGGATTTTATCTTGCGGCAGACCGTGATTTTCAAGACCGAAGGCCACTTCATTGGAACTGTTCACAGTAAAAAACTGACTTCGCGGATCCTGAAATACCGATGCTGCCAGCTCGCCGATCTCGCCGATACGCAGCCCAGCGGTGTCCTGCCCGTTCAAGTGGCAAAAGCCTTTTAGCTCTCCCTCGTAAAATTGTGGGATCAGTCCGTTGATGCACCGCAGCAGTGTGGACTTTCCGCATCCGCTGCCTCCGCAGAGCACCACGCAGCGTCCCGCCGGGATGCTGCCGCCGACCTGTCGGAGGATGGGCAGCTTCGCCTCCGCATATTGGAATTCAAATTCAAACTCTATCATCGCAAACTCTTTTCTTATTAGTTAGCCGTCTCTAACCGACAGTCGAAAGAAACGGACGGATGGACCGTCCGAATCAACTTTTCGGATTTATTGCAAGGTATCGCATAGCTGCCGCCAGCCGGCGTTGGTGAAATCAAGGACTGCCTGTAAGCAGGTAAGCATTCTGCCTTCCTCCATATGCTGATCCAGCAGCTGACGGAAGTACCAGAACTGTGAGCCCATCAAAAGACGAATTGCATCGGCATTTGGCGTTTTTCCATAGATATGTGAAAAGAACTCTACCGTTTGTTCCGCTTTTTGATCCATCAGTTCATGCAGCACGGTTTCAATGGAGCTGCCATCGCTGCGGCAGAAAAATAAAGTGCAGTCGTCATGGTGCTCGGTCAGGAGCCGAAAATATACTTGTTCCTCGGCGTTTATAGCGCGGAGGATATCTTCCGGTTGTGCGCTGCACTTTGCTTTTTCGTATTCTTCCGCGATGGGGGTAAAGAGAGCCTGCATCGTCTCAAAAAAATCCTGAAGCAGACTGGCAAACAACGCGTCTTTGTTTTTGTACCTTGTGTAGATCGCTCCTGTGGTGACACCGGCTTTTTCGGCGATCTTGTGCAGAGAGGCTTTCTGAAAACCGTAAGCAAGAAACTCCGAATAAGCAGCCTGAATGATCCCATCATCCAGGGAATGGTCTCTATTGGCCATGTGTTGACCTCCCCAAATTACGATAACGGCATAATCGATAACGATGTTATTATAACATCTGTTTCACTGTTTGTCAATGAGAAGTCTGAAATGAAACAACAACAAATCTCGTCTATTTTTGGTTTTTTCTTTCATAAAAACCAACCAAACAGAGGCCTGTCCTCATCCGTTAGATTGTTTTCAGTAAAATGAAAGTATCACAAAAGGTCCCCAAAGGTAAGCATCCCAAACAGCATAAAAATGAGCCATTGTCAGCACCTGAAATAACCGCTACCATTAGTTTGTCCAAGACTAATGAGGTGGCAGAAAGGTGCTAAGAATGGCTCGAATCAAGTATATCAAAGATTTCTACGAACAATTTACCCCTCGATTTCTGTGCCACCTTGGAATTTGAAGGTCATTCGTCCGTCGGCGTGAACGGTCACTGTGTCAATAGTGGTCAACCAGAGCTTTTCGTCAAACTCGGTGAGGGTGTCCAGTTCCTGCATCTCAAACATGAAAGCACCGATAGCTTCTGCCTGGGCTTCCCGTGCAGCTTTTGTAGTGCGGAGCTGTTCGAGCCGTGCCTTGGCTTTTTCATACCGCTCTACAAACCCATTGTACCGGGCGGCGTATTCTTCCTGATTCTGTGCCGTCTGTGAATTTTCCGCAATGCAACGCTTTGTCAGTTCGGTCACCACATCGATCTCCTCAAGCAGACTCTCGATTTCTGTATCAATGCCTGTACAGTCTGTCAGGGTGGCTTGCATCAATCGGCAATCCTCAAGGATGTTGTCTTTGCTTTCGATGATAGCGTTAAGGGCGGTCACGAACCGCGCTTTAATGGTTTCCTCGTCCAAATGCGGCGTTTCGCATTTGTGCTCACCCTTGAATTTGCCGTTGCATTGCCAGATGACCCTGCGGTATTTTGAGGTCGAGTTCCAGACTTTCGAGCCAAAGTAGGAGCCGCAGTCACCGCAGACGATGCGGGAAGAAAAAATGCTCTTTCCGCTGTACTGGCGGCTGATCTGCTTGCGCCGCGCAAGCTCCGTCTGAACCTTGTCGAACTCTTCCGGCGTAATGATCGGCTCATGGCTGTGTTCCACATAATACTGCGGCACCTCTCCCTCATTGACCTTCCTCTTTTTTGTGAGGAAATCGACCGTGAAGCATTTCTGAAGGAGTGCAGCGCCCTTGTATTTCTCGTTTTGAAGGATGCTTTCCACTGTACTGGTCTGCCAGCGTTGTTTTCTCGATGGAGTCGGAATCCCATCTGCTGTCAGTTCCTTTGCAATGGCCCCCGGCGTCAACCCCTCCATGAATCGAGTATAAATCCGGTGGACAACGATTGCCTCCTCCGGAACGACTTCTGGAAAACCGTCCGCTCCTTTGCGATAGCCGAGGAACTGCTTGTATGGGAGGTTGACCTTTCCATCGGCAAACCGTTTTCTTTGTCCCCAGGTAACATTCTCGGATATGGAGCGGCTTTCTTCCTGTGCCAAGCTCGACATGATGGTGAGCAGCAGTTCGCCCTTGCCGTCAAAGGTGTAGCCGTCTGCCCGGAGCAGAAGCCCCAATGCCCAAGTGGGCGTTTTCCCCATGACGGAGCAGATATTCTCCAAAGAAGTATCCGGCGGCGCTTCGATGACCGCTTCATCGTGGACGTGCATGACGATGCGGTACCCGACAGCATTCAGCCGGAGCATAGCTTCCGCAAGAATGTCCCTTGCTGTTGCCTGGACGATGTTCTCCACGAACTTGGGTCCGTAGCTTTCCAGCCGCAGCCACTTTTTCTGTTCGCCGACACCTTCATAGGTAACAGACTCATTGCCGAAGCGGTTCAGACCCATTTTCGGCTTCACATACACGAGCCGTCTGCCGGAAGGCAGCACCACGAACATCATGCCGCTCTGATAATAGAAGCGAATGCCGTGTGTTTCTGTGGCAGTTCGCTCTCGGATGCAGGTGGAAGCTGCTTTGTCCACATCCCACCAGAACTTTGTAATATGGGGGTTGGACAGACGCCAGGCATCCACCAGCGGTTTCAGTTCTTCTTCCTGCAAACCGTAGTTCAGTGCGCCCATTGCTTTCAGCGCACCCACGGAGCCACCGTAGCCAAGAGCCAGCTCGGCAATTTTGCCTTTCTGCCGCAGATGCCCGTTCACGCCGTGCTTTTCTACGGGGACATGGAACATCTGCGAAGCGGAAGCGCAGTAAATGTCGCCGCCCTTTGCAAAAACCTCCTGCCGCCAATGTTCCCCAGCAATCCATGCGATGACCCTCGACTCGATGGCGGAGAAGTCTGCCACATAAAAGCGGCAGCCGGGGTTCGGCACAAAGGCGGTGCGGATAAGCTCAGACAGTACCAGCGGTACGGAGTCATAGAGCATTTCCACGGCGTCCGTATTGCCACTGCGAACCAGTGCCCGTGCGGTGTCCAGATCCGGCAGATGGTTCTGCGGTAGGTTCTGCACCTGGATGAGCCGACCGGCATAGCGGCCGGTACGGTTGGCCCCGTAAAACTGGATAAGCCCTCTGGCACGGTCATCCGAACCCACCACGGTCTGCATGGCCGTGTATTTCTTGACGCTGCTCTTGGCAAGCTCCTGCCGCAGGGAGAGCGCCAGCTCCACTTCACCGTCCGCTTTTTCGAGCATATCCGCCACGGCGGCTTTGGAGAGCGAATCAACCTCCACGCCTTTTTCGGCAAGCCACGCCTTGAGCTGCACCGGACTGTTGGGGTTATCCAAACCTGTCACAGAGCGGGCCTGCTCCATGTGCGTCCGCTTGAAACGCTCGTCGCAGCGAATCGCCTGGGTGACGAGGGTGCGGTCGAGCATGATGCCCCGGTCATTGATCTGCTGGTCGAGGGTGTAGTTACGCCACTCGGATTCCGTGACCGGGAACTTGGAGAGCTTCTGCTGAATGGACATTTCCGTTTCCACATCTCGAAGGTTGTAGGCTTTGAACAGCGACCATTTCTCCGGCGCATCTGTCGGATAATGTCGAATGGGCGAACCGTCTCTTGCTTTTGCCGGAGTGCAGAAATACCGGATGAGGTCTTTGCCTTCTTTGAGCTTCTGCTTTTCCAGACCCAGCACGGCACCGACGCCTTCCAGCGAAAGCGGCAGACCCAGCGTTGCCGCCCAGACCATCGTGCAGTGCCAGGAGGACGGGTCGAGATATTGTCCGGTTGGGTATCCAAGATAGCAGGACAGACACACACGCTCGAATTGTGCATTGAATGCCCATTTGGTCACGGCAGGGTCGGTCAGCGCAGAGCGGACATCGGCAGGAAGCGTTTCTCCGGCAGTCAGATCCACGACCTGCACCGGAGCACCGTCTGCTGAGTAGCCGAAGAGCAGCACCTCAAAGTCTGGGGCTTCGGCATAGCGGTACACGCCGCATTTGGTGAGGTTCTCTGAGGAGAATGTCTCAATATCGATGCTAAGTGTTTTCATACGCATTCCTTCCTACGGAATATGGGTGGCAGAGGTCAATTTCTGCCACCCACAGAGCCGTCTGGGGTTACTTGAATTCCTTCATGCGCTTCTCGTGGTATTCCAGGTCACGGGAAGCCTATTCCTTCTCACGCTTTTCACGCTTGTGGTCATTGCTGATGCCCTGCACCAACCAAACGAAGAAGCCGATGCTGAGGCAGGCCCAGATGCCAAGGAGGGCGGTTACCAGGATGTTCTGAATCAGTTCCATTGTGTTGCACTCCTTTCTCAGGACAGGAAGTCGTCGTCCAGGTCGGTGGCGAAATCGTCAGCCGCAGAGGACTTGCCGCCGAGAGGCTCACCGTCACGAACCTTCTGGATGTTGCCAAGACCACAGGCGATGCCGCGGTTACCGTTGGAATTGAAGGCGTAGAAGTTGACGGACACTCTGGCGTAGCAGCCGGAATACACCTCGGAGCGGTCAAGGATCGGCTGGACGCTGCGGTCCACAATCTGGGGCGCGGTGGTGCTGTTGGCGTTTACGAAGAAGCTGTTCTTGTAGGCTTCATCATCACGCTCGGTATCGCCGTCACGGAGCGGGAGCTTCAGAGCCGCCTTGTTGGGGATCTTCCCGCCGAACTTGGCGATGCCCTCCTTGATGGCAGCGTCCACGGCGGCGTTGATGGCGTCGAGGGTCTGCTTATCGGATTTCGGAATAATGAGGGACACGGAATACTTGGGGTTGCTGCCGTTGATGGAGGCAGGCTCCCACACGTTTGCGTAGGACAGGCGGACAACGCCGGTCACAACTTTGGTCGAATTCATCTTGTTAGCCATAATTACAGTTCTCCTTTATAGTCGGTAAAGTCTTGTTTTGCACCCGTGGTCGTAATAGCCGGACGCCGGTCGGATGCGGAAACGAGCGTCGGCTTTCCTTTGGGCTTGATGACCAGACTGCCGAGCACCTCGGCAAAGGTCTTTTTGCCCATGAGCTTCTCCATCTCGGTGATGGGAATGAGGGACTTCTTGAAGATGTCGGTATACCCGGCCGCACGGGCAGCAGCGACAACGGCATCCTCATCGGTGTACTTGCGATTGGTGCGGCTCTCCACCAGCTTGTAGCCGGGCCACTGTTTTCCGTGGTTGACCGCTGCTTCCTGGGCGTAGGCCATGAGTTCATTTGCCCATTTAGTGAGGTCATCCAGCTTGCCGAGAATGTCGCCGATCTCCGCATCGGAAAGCAGAGGCGGCTGGGCAAACTCGTATTTTGCGAGTTGGAGCTTGGCATCGGCTCTGGCACGGCACTTGACCGCCGCCTTGCAGAATTGGCACCAGCTTCCGGGGCAGTATTCACCTTCGCCTTTGAAGGCAAGCTCGGCCTTGGGTTTCAGTGTCTTTTCCGCCCAATCCCGAAGCTCGGCAACGGAAATGACCCAGGTGCTGACATTCTCTCGGCGCGGCTGGTAGATGGTCATAGAAACTGTCTCAATGTCGTAGAGACAATCGAAGATACGGAGTGCGCCGAGCGCATACAGCATCATCTGCGGATTTTCCTCGGCATTCACCAACACGCCCTGGCCGTACTTCAGATCGATAATGTGGAGGAGCTTGTCTGCCACGATGAGGCAGTCGCCGGTGCCGAAGCCGTCCGGCACATAGCAGGAGAAGTCCAGCCGCTGCTCAATGAGCACCTTGGGGTCCGGGCAGTCCTGCCGGGCTTCCTCGATGGCTTCCAGAACGAATTCCAGGTAGCCGTCCGTGTACATCTCCATTTCGTCGGAGTCGTACTTGCTGACCGGGCGGGTGGAGCGCATCTTCAGCGCCTTGCGGAGCTTGTGTTCCGCCAGCGCATGAGCGGCGGTGCCTTCGGCTGCGGCTTCCGTTTCTCTGTCCTCGAACTCCAATTCCAACCTTGCGGATGGATTGCAGTGGAGCCAGCGGTGGGAGGAAGAGGCCGAGAGGACTGCGTGACGATTAGGGGGCATCTTTCAGCACCTCCACATCCTTGAGCAGTGCCTCGTAGTGCTTGGGGTCGATGCCGGAGAGCTTCGGAGCGCCGTACTTTTTGAGGAGCGCCTGGATCTCGGCCGTGAATCCGGCTCGGCTCTTTTCACCGAGGACTGCTCGGACTTCTTCCAGTGTCAGTTCCTTCTTGGGAGCGGGTGCAGGCGTCTTCGCCTCTGCATCGACAGTCGGCTCATTCTGCAGCATGGCATCTGCCACAGCCTGAACGCTGTCCGCCAGTGAGCGAAGATCCTCGACCACATCGAGCAGGAGCTTGACCTTACTCATGTACACCACCTCCCATCGGAACTTCGGTGATGGCAATGGACTCGACCGAGTTGCCGGGAACCACGACCATGACCTTCTGCTTGGGACCCAGAAGCAAGGTGAAGAGTTTCTCGCGGATGCTGACCGTTCTACAAGCAACTACGCCGCCGTTTCTGGGCTTGTCTGAAACACGGATATTCAAGTTGTGTCTCATACGGGGTTACCGTCCTTTCCGGAGGGCTTGTACTTTGTTGCCTTCCGGTGTACCCAGAAAAATCGGGGATTTGTCAGGGTGTCTGGCGGAAAATTTTCAAAAACTTTTTTCTGCCTGCCTCGATGGACTCGGAAACAGACTGAAAGCTGGCCTCTTCGATGGCTGCAATCTCGCGCAGGGTTTTGCCGTTTGCGTAAAGCCGAAGCCGGCGCTGCTGGGTGGCAGTCAAATGTGAGAAGGCTTCTCGGATACGAGCGGTCTGTTCTGCCGAATCATCCTCCACGGCATATTCGTCGCAAGCACCGTACTCCTCGCCCTCGTAGTCAATGGCGTCGTAGGAGTAGCAATGGTAGCGATGACGCTCGTCCTGCGCGTGCTCCGCCTTACGGCTGTCGATGATGACGGCACCGATTTCGTCAGAAACCTCGACCTCCGTCACTGTTCCGTCCAAGAATGCGTATTTGATTTTCATAATGTGTCCTTTCCGCTTGAGACGGCACTGAGCGGTCGGGACACAAAAAGAGCCGATGGTCACGATGGACAACACCGGCAGACAGAACCTACAAGAAGGCATGGCAAAGCACGGTGGGTACATCGAGTTCAAAAAATCCTTGGTGGGGTTTTCGGTTCTCTATGTATCCCGCCGCCTCTAATGCGCATCTCAAGGCTTTGAGATTAAATTTGGTGGGGCTACTTGCCCCAAGGGGTGTATAAGGTTTTTCGGGTTTATGGGAAAAACAAAAGACGGCCGGGACATAGCGCGCCCCATAAAGGGGAGGCTAAATCCTGGCCGTCTTGCAGCTCTGCGGACTTGTTATTCTATTTTGTGCTTACGCAGCACGGGGATGGCTTTTTACATGAAAAGCCCTTGTGCTGATTCGCGTCATAACCGTTTCGGTATCTCGCAGTGTTACTGTGAAGCTGTCGCCCACAGGCACGGTCATTCTTACCGCACGGTCTTTGTGCTGGATCTCAACAATCCCTGTCTGGGCATCCGCCATGCAGACGAGATGTCCTTTACAATCTCGGTACGCTACCATCGGGGTCCTCCTTTCTTGCTGTAGTCATAGGCACCACCTCCTTAATGTTACCTTGTTAGCAAACTTGCTAACGCTTGCTGTAAAAAAACACAGCGGGCGGTAAAACCCGCTGTAGTTTTCGATATAAAGGGTCAGGCTTCAGCGATGTCGGCAAAGTCCATGATGGCGGAAGCATAGGAGTAGTCCGTCTTATCGTTGGGCTTTATGTAGCCGAGGTCTTTGAGCCTGTTTGTAGCCGCCTGGATAGAAACGTCAAAGCAGTTGGACAGATTTGCCACCAAAAGGGCACGAGATACAGGGTTCTTGAGCTTGTCCCTGAAAGGCTGCACCACGAGATCTACTGCAGACTTCGGCATCAAAACGGCAGCGGACAGATGGTTGGCCTGCCATTCCATCCAGTCATGGTCGTCCCATTTGCGAGTGTCCGATTTATTTGTCATGCCATTGTCGACCCGGCACTGTATCATGGGGGCGATGAGCTCATCGTCAAAAATGGATACCTGGTCGGGGTTATACGAGAAATAGCCGGAATGGAAGATGTCATGCCCACCCTCATGTCCGAGCGTAAAGCGGTAACGATGCCGTTGGTTCTCGTCCAACAGGCGGTTGTCGATGATGACGGTACGAGCCTTGGCACTGATATACTCCGCCCGATTTGTGGCAGGGTCAAAAACCGGCACCTTATTGGTGTCGTTAAAAACAGTCATCCCAAGGTACACGCCATTGTGGGACAGATATTGATAATCCGGCGTCATTCCGAGATAGAATTCGATAAAGCCTTCAATGTCCACGGGCGAAGGATTTGTAAGGACCTCCGGCTGAAAATCCTTTACGAACCGCTCTCCAATGGCATCGATCTCGGCTTTGCTCAAAATCGGTACGCCGTTGTTCTTCACTCGAAGAGAGGGAGTGTACATCTTTATAAATTACCCCTTTCGCTGCTTGAGCTCCTCGACGAACTTCAACCAGTCGGCCTCACTTGCATCCAGATCACGTGCCGTGCGGAGCGCAGCGGACACATAGTCGTGTTCCATGATATAGTCAGGCAGGTCCGGGGCAACAGAGTTTCTCTTTTTGCCAGCCAGATCATACATCGTAGTTTTATCCTCGTCGTTCAGCATGAGAATTTGGGAAATCAGCTCCAGCTTCTCCATTTCAGGAGGGTTACGGCGATCCTTCTCGATGTCAGTCAGATAGGGCGCAGTAATCCCAATCATTTCTGCCATCTTACGGAGCGTGATTTGTTTCTCAGTGCGCTTCCTTTGCAGGAACTCTCCAAAATTCTGGTACTGTGTGTTCATGTCGTTCACCTTTTCTACTTAACATTATAAGCCCTGTTATTGATTCATTTTCGCCTGTTTGTTTTTCTTCTTGGCACTCTTATCATAAATTACGGGCAACTCTCATCACAACGGTGAATCGAATTAGCACGGCTGCTTGTTCGCTTGTTAGCAGTTATGCTAACAATATTATATCCATAGAGCCGTACCTTGTCAAGTAGTTTGGATGAAATTTTTACAAAACCTGCGCTATTGATACATAATACCCGGCATTTTAACCTTATCTCGTCCGTCTGCGGGCATTTTTAAGTCGCCAAGCAGAGATGCATAAGTGACGGCGGCTTTGCCGAAACGACCCCGTATCTCCTCCACGGCATCCTGTACCTTTTCCTTGGCTATGCGCTGCTGCACATTGTCGAACAGCGAAACCTGCTCCGCATCGCTCTTTGGGGAAAGCTCTATAGCGCGGACGGTCACCGCTCGAACCTTTGTGTTCCAGGTATATCGCTCCTGAAAGCAGCGGAAAGCGGCGGCAGCGATTTCTGACGGAAGCTGTGTTTTGATTGGGAGCTTGCACTGAAATTGCGAACCGAAAAGGTCGTTTCCTCGGACATGGATTTGAACGGTACGGGTTGAAAGGCCGTGTACACGCAGTTTATGACCAATATCCTGTGAGAGCGCAAGAATCACTTTCCGCACTTCATCCTCGTTTTCCAGATCGGATATGCAGGTTATACCATGCCCCACCGATTTGATGGGTGACACAAAATCCTTGTGCATGACCCTGGAATTGTCCCTGCCGTTGGCGTAGCTCCACAGGCCAAGTCCGTTCACGCCAAGAAGCCCCTTCAGAAACACTGGGTCACAAGCGGCAACATCTCCGATAGAGCGGACACCATACCGCGCAAGTTTCGCCGTGGTGGCTGGGCCGCAGTAAATCATATCGCTGCATGGGAGTGGCCACACTTTTTCTCTGAAAGCGTCGCTTGAAATCTCTGTAATGGCATCCGGCTTCTTCATATCAGATCCCAGTTTGGCGAACACCTTATTAAAGGAAACCCCAATGCTGACTGTCAGGCCAAGTTCTTCCCGTACAGAGCGGCGAATCTGCTCGGCTATATTCATAGCATCGCCGCAGACAGCACGACTGCCTGTGACATCAAGCCAGCATTCATCCATACCGAAAGGCTCCACCATGTCGGTGTATCTTTGGTAGATAGCTTGGGTCAGCTTGGAGTACTTGAGGTACTGGTCGTACTGTGGCGATACAATAATAAGATCCTTACAGCAGCGCTGCGCCTCCCAGTTGACCATGCCGGTTTTCACACCGGCTTTTTTCGCAAGCTCCGATTTTGCGAGGACGATTCCATGGCGGTCTTCTGTACTTCCACACACTGCAACGGCTTTACCCCGGAGGCGTGGATCAAGCATCGTCTCGACGGAAGCGTAAAAGCAATTCAGGTCGCTGTGGAGAATGGCACGATTCTGCATAATTCCATCTCCTTCATCAAAACTTCATCAAAACCTATTGACAAGGTGAAGAAAGTGAAGTATATTAAATGCGCAACTTCATCAAACTTCACCTACATAGTAATCAGCAGATGAAGTTTTGTCAATAGTCCAGATGAAGTTGATGAAGTTACAAGATGAAATTTATCGAAAGAAGGTATCCTATGACTTTCTCGGACAAGATCAAAGTGGCCAGGGAGCAAGCGAGGCTGACCCAACAGCAACTCGCCGATAGCACTGGTGTTTCCAAGCGGACAATTGCTTCCTACGAGTCCGGCGGCGCAATCGCCAGAGCTTCCACGATGCTAAAGCTCGCAAAGGCACTGAACGTATCCTCGAAGTATCTTTCCGACGATTCCTGCCTCGACCCAATGTCTGACATTGAGAAGGACGGCTATCTTGAAGAAGCCCACGAACGGTACGGATCTTCCGGAGCCCGTGATGTCGACCAGCTTCTCCGGGATAATGCTGCGCTGTTCGCAGGTTGTGAACTGTCCCAGGAACAGAAAGACCAGTTCTTTGAAGCAGTCATGCGGGCGTATGTCGCCTGCAAGGATGAGGCAAAAATAAAATTCGGTCGCAAGAACAAGTAATGTCCGTTTTATGGGACAGTTGCCATTGTATAATTACAGCATGGGATCAGTATACCCATTTTACATAAGGAGGAGGTGAGCCTGTGTCATACGCAGAAGTGTGCGGCGCAGTCGAAGCCCTACAAAAGAAATATCATGAGAGCGATCCGTTCCGGCTTTGTGAGGATATGAACATCCTTCTGCTCAGTCAGACCCTCGGAAACGCTCCGGACGCCATAAAAGGATTTTATTTAGAGAGCAAGCGAATACGGACGATCACGGTCAACTGTGACCTGCCGGAAGCGGTTCAGCGTATCATTGTTGCCCATGAGCTGGGTCATGCGGTGTTGCACCGCCATTCGGGTATTCATGCATTTCATGATATCGGCCTGTTCGATGAGAGCTCACTATTGGAGAAGGACGCCAATCTGTTTGCTGCCGAGTATCTGCTCAAGGATCAGGATGTCCTTGAAACCCTGAACCGTGATACGACGTTTTTCTCTGCCGCTGCGATGCTCCGTGTCCCGGCGGAACTGCTCGATTTTAAATTCCGTGTACTGAAATGGAAGGGCTATAAGCTGATAGAACCCCCAATCTCGGCACGGAGCAATTTCCTGTGCGACATGGAGGTGCCGGACGATGCAGACTGCTACGACTAAACCGCCCAAGGTGTATGTGGCTGTTGAGGCGGACTTTGCCGAGGATGGCACAATGCGCCCCAGAATCATTACCTGGGAGGACGGAGAGAAATTCGAAATTGATCGTGTGACGGATATCCGCCAGGCCCCGGCGTTGAAGGCTGGGGGCCAGGGAGACCGCTACACAATATGGATCGGCGGTCACCAGAGCTATCTGTTTTTTGAACGTAGCGCAGACCTAACCGGGAATAACATCGGCCGTTGGTTTGTGGAGAGACGATGAGGAGAGCATAAAAGATGCAGCTGACAACTTGGAGAGCTGTGTACTTGTACAGAAAGAGAAGGTGATGAGATATGACGCAATGGGAACTGGCACGCTATTTGCTGGATGCCAAAAAAAGCGTGGATAGCATAATGTACATTGCTGACGTTTTACCAGAGCTGGAGCACATTCCTGTCCGGGCTTATGTGAACAGTAACAGGCAAACTTTTTATATATGTTGCTGTGTTCTCTTGGATAATGTGTATCTATCAAAAAAAGAAAAGCAAGCGATCCGCGGCAATGATTTAATTGTCAAGGAAGTGTACTATCAGCGAGATAAAAATTATGCTCATAAGGATAAGGACTATGCGGCAGTAGCGTATGATAGCCTTAATGCCATGGCTGCTGAAATGCGTGAGCAACTTCTACATATTGCTACAGTCTGTAAAAACTATCTCCCGCCAGAGATAACGCTGGACTTTGTTCCTTATGATCGAATACTTTTCAGAATGGTGTCAGGGATAACAAAAGAGGTTGAGGATGAGATTATTAAAAGCCGTTATGTCAGACCCGTCACCCCAACTAAGAGCATTGCATTTCCGCTGTTCAATGATACGGAAGATATAAAAAACATTGATGATAACGATCGGTCCCAATACGGTGTTCTCATTCAAGACGGTCTGAATATCTATGAGGGCATTCAAAATCGGCAAGACTCATGCGTCAGGGCTAATGTGTTACACAACCAGCATATTTGGTGCCAAATCACCCAAACGTCATTGGATCAAATGCAGGAACTGTACGATGCGGCTTTTAAAGAATGCGGTTGTCAGCCGAAAAATCCGGTTGGGCGCATAGTTTTGGAGCTGGAACTGCGAAGAGATGAACTATGAAAATCATACGCAATGCGATCCGCTGCAATCTGTGCGGTGACGAAATTGAATCCACCGACCGGCACCAGTATGTGACTTGTAGCTGTGGAGCGTGTGCAGTTGATGGTGGACACGATTATCTGAGACGTTGCTTCAGAAGTAAGGACTGCTACACAGACCTCTCTGTGACAGAGAATGACAAAAGCGATGAGAACTAATACGATGCCGGACTGACACTAATAAAATTGATCAGTCCGGCATCTTTTAATTAGCTATCAACCTCCGTTCCTTCCGTTAAGGTACCATCCAGCGCACTTTCGGCGGCAGCTTCTGCAGCCTCTCGCTCACGACGAGCAGCCCAACCGCCCCTGGCTTTGGGGGCATAAGCAGCTTGTAACGCATACACGATGGCGTGCTCGTCGGCGAAATAAATGCCAGGGACATTCCAGTTGTCCTCGACTTTCCATCCCATCAGATTTCTGACCATGTCAACAACAGAGGCGTTGCTGATTTTGACCTGTGTTTTCTGCTCCGGCTTGCAGAACGAAACCGCATTGGGGGCATCCTCCTTGCACACCCGGATAGCAAACTGCTTTCCCTTGGGCTCAATGAGGAACTGGACAAATGCCGGGAACCGAAGCTCCTGGGCGGTCTGGACATTAAACTTCACAACGTTGCCCGTAAAAGTGCAGACGGAGGCAGAACGGGTTCTGATGAGGTCGATGACGGTAAAATTCTCTAACATAGCAGGTTACTCCTTTTCGATTACAATAAAATTTTCGTCCTCTTCCACAAGGGTGGAGGACGGTTTGATTTCTTGCGTGGTGGAAGCAATGAGGCTTTCAATGTAGCTGCTGTCCCACGCCGGATCGACGATCATAAATCCGGAAAGTGGTCCCTTTACCACGATGCGTGGTTTCCGGTGACTGCTTCGCCGTTTCCTGTACCGTCGCTCCTTACGAATCTGCTGCGCCAACTGCCAGTCGGCCTTTTCAATGATGGGGACATGATGACCCTCAATGAAATATTGTGTTTCCAGGCCGTTGTTTTTGACGCTCTTGTGGGTGAAGAAGTCTATTGTAACTGTTTTTTGACACAGGGCATCTCCGCAGTACTTTTCGTTTTTGAGGATGCCGAGGACGCTGCCGGGACTCCATACCAATAGACCCTTCACAGTGGGAATTTCGCTCTTTGTCAGTAGTTCAGCTATTTGTGTAGAGGAGTACCCCTCCAAATAGAGACCGTATATTGTGCGCACCACATCAGCCTCATCCTCGACGATCTCCCAGTTCTTCTTGTCATCCAACTGGTAGCCGAGAAGCGCCCAGCTTGGATAAATGCCAAGCCCCTGCGCACGGCGTCGTTTGAATGACCATTTCAGACTGTTCGATTTCTGCTCGGATTCACTTTGGGCAACAAGGCTCAAAACGGTAATTACCATGTCGCTGCTACGGTCCAGTGTGTTCAGCTTTTCCGTTTCAAAGTAGACACCGACTGGTGGGTCGAGCTTACGGAGCATGAAAATGTAGTTCAGGCTGTCCAGAACATTTCGTGCGAAACGACTGACCTGCTTGGTGATGATCAGGTCGATTTCTCCCGCTTTGCATTTTTCTATCATTTCGAGAAAGTACTCACGGTGCAGGACAGAAGTGCCGGAAATGCCTTCATCGGCGAAAATACCGGCAAACTCCCATTCCGGATTTTCCTGAATCATCCGGGTGTGGTTTTGCACTTGAAGCTCGTAACTGCTTGCCTGGGTATCCTCATCCGTACTGACACGGCAATATGCGCACACACGAAGTTTCTTCTTTTCGGCGTCAGGTTCCATATCCCTTTTTGCAGGAATGATCTGTACCTCCTTTTGCGGACCGTTGACGTATGCATCACGAATGGCGCTCTTGGTGGACTGTCGCTTTTCCTCACTTCGACCGCGAGGTCTGAGTGGTTGTTTCTTTGTAATTTTCATTGTGTCACCTCCTCCTGCTGCAGATTTTGGCAGCAATCGCCACCAACGCAGCATGGAGTCGGCGCATCCACTATTATACCGTTAAAACGCCGTAACCGTTATAGTGAGATGTATATTCCGCTCAAATGAATGGTATTGCGGGCAAAAAAATAAGAAGCCCACAGGCTCCTTATTCTGTATTCAGTTACTGCTTGTTCATTGCTCGAAGCATTTGGTTTGCAGCGATTTTCTGCTCCGGTGTGAGATTGACCCAGTTGTCAAACAATTCCTTTAGTTCGGGGGTAAGCTCAACCATTTCTCCTTCGGCAAAAAACTGCGACATAGTGATGCCGAAACCCTTACAAATCGTCTCCAGCGTAGCGACCGAGGGTACGGAATTCCTCCGATAGATATTTGCGATTGTAGATTCGGATAGACCACAGTTCTTGGCAAGTCTGTATTCCGTCCATCCTCGTTCAGCCAAAAGCTGCCGAAGCCGCTCGTGCGTGTCCATTAGCATCACCACCATTCCTGTAATTATTTTACCCTCCAGCTGAAAAGTATTGTACAGTTATCTTGTACGGAACATACCGTTATGATAAACTGTATAATACCGGAAGAACTTTGGAGGGAGACATTATGAGTACAGAGGCGGAGAAGCGAATACACAGAGCGTGCTTTACCGGACACCGACCGGAAAAACTGCAACAGACGGAAAAAGAAATTTGCAAAGGGCTGGAGCAGGAGATACGGAAAGCAATAGACAGCGGTATCTATGTGTTTATTACGGGGATGGCACGGGGTGTCGATATTTGGGCCGCAGAGATTGTGCTGCGCCTCCGGAATGAGGGGCAGAATGTCAAACTGATTTGCGCCGGCCCTTATGAGGGCTTTGAACGTGGATGGAGTCACGATTGGCAACAAAGGTATAATGCAGTGCTTCGGAGCGCAGATCTGGTTCGATTTATTTGCCCCGGATACAGCAGAGCTTGCTTTCAGATCCGCAATGAATGGATGGTCGACCATTCGGCGCTGGTAATTGCTGTTTTCAACGGTCAGCCCAGTGGTACTAAGAATACGATTGATTACGCCGTTCAGAAAAGTGTTGCAGTGTGTTATGTGTAGGACTATGCCTTGAAGCAGCGTTCTTATCTATGAGGCTACTTCTGTAGTTTCAATGAAGATACTGATTAATGAGGCGCTTGGGCAACTCCTCCATATCGCAAATATATGCAAATAGCGGAAATAGCGAAGAAATAACCCAAACAGCTTGAAAAGCACATAAATATCCGCTATAATATACGAGTACGACCGCGCAAACATACGAAGATGAGGTGAGCAATTATGTCTAATTCGGTCAGCGAAAATTATATCAGCACAGAAGATGCTGCGTTGTTCCTAAATATAAAGCCCGTTACGCTACGAAAGTGGATAAAGGACAAAAGTGTACCCGCCCATAAAATCGGCAAGCAGTGGAAATTCAAACGCTCCGAACTGGAAGAATGGGTAAATAGCGGTAAGAGCGCAATGGAATAATTACTTCTAATTCGGAGGGGAATATATGTATCATTTGAACTCATTCTTCGCAGGGATCGGTGGCTTCGATCTCGGCTTTGAAAAAAATGATTTCAAAACGGAATTTCTCTGTGAGATTAATCCGTTTTGTAATGAAGTACTATCGACCCATTGGCCTAAAGCCAAACGCGCAGAGGATATCTGTGAAGTAAAGGCATCGGACATCCCTGAAGCAGAGGTTTGGTGCGGTGGCTTCCCGTGTCAAGATATTTCTGTTGCACGCGGTGCTTCACAGCGCTTGGGATTAGGCGGTACCCGTTCGGGATTGTTTTATCAATTTGCTGCTTTAATTGAAGAGAAGAAGCCAGAGGTTGTGCTTATCGAAAATGTTGAGGGGCTATTTAATTCAAACGGTGGTCGGGATTTTGGCGTTATTCTACAGAGAATGACTTCTATGGGATATGCCGTTGCTTGGCGTCTGTTTAACAGCAGATACTTTGGTGTCCCGCAGTCACGTCCCCGTGTATATCTCTGTTGTTGGAAAGGCTCGCCCGCAAAGGCTATGCGCACAATGTTCGATTCGACGGGTGCCCACAAAACTACTAACGAAAGAAAGGACTTTATAACCGAAGCATCTGCTCCAAACGAGTATCCGAAAGTACCCAAGGTCGCATATTGTTTGGCTGCTACTTCTGGTCGGCACACGGGCACTGACTGGAGCAGAACTTATGTCGTTTGCGACGATGGCGTGCGGCGTATGACGCCTAAAGAGTATGAACGGCTACAGGGATTCCCGGATTTTTGGACTTTGCCTGAAGGATATGATGTAAACGACGAAAATACGGACACCTTGCGATATACTGCTGTGGGGAATGCAGTTTCTGTTCCGGTCGTTGAGTGGGTTGCAAAACGGATAAAAAATGAGTTGCAATCTGGTCAGGGACAATTTAAATGCGACCACGCAAAGGCTTATGTCCCAGAGTTTGCAAAAGAGCAGTGGAAATCTGGGGCATTTGCAGATGTAGATTATACTGATGTGACCGTGACCCACAAGTGGCCGAGAGCTGGTATTGCTTGGGGTGATGGCTATGTTGGCGGTAATGTCGCACCCGCTCCTCACAAGCCAATCGAATCCAGCCTGACCGCAGTTGTTGAGCGCAATCGTGTCAGCCGAAAATATTATTTGACACCCAATGCAGCCGAAGGTATTCTTCGCCGTGTAGACAATCAAGGACGTAAACTCTTTGAGCCCTTACGGACTGCTTTGGAACTTGAAAAAGCAAAGAAATAATAGTGGAGGTGCAGTATGGCTGATTTTACATTTGCAACCTTGAGGCTTGGTAAGACGAGTGTTGAGGAAATAAAACGCATTAATTCAAAAACTGGTGGCACTTCAACGGAGCCTTTCCCTATTTCAGTCGTGTGTACGCAGATTCCCACGGATCTGGATGTAGGTGTCATTGTTTTTATTTGGCTCGGTTCTGATAACAGTAAGGGCATGGCTACCGAATGGAAGCAGGGGTTTAAAGCGATCGGCAGAGTTACCTCTGTAGCCAGGGGGGAAAAATACAATGACGAAAGCACTACTGAGGTAGAAGTCTTCTATGTGTTCCCAAACGCAATCAACAGATTGGACATATTGAGGGATGCTGCGGCCGATTATTACCGTTGCTCCTCCATGCCGATTATAGGTCTCGATGACCACTCCAATCAGACAATCCGTATGTTGGAATCTGGTGAGTTGAGTGACACTAATGCATTTTTCTCTGCGTTGAATCGCGTTTATCGTAATTTCAGCAAAGAGTTACTTGAAATCGATCCCAGGTTTGCACCTATGTTCCTTCCCTCTGATGCCGTAGACACTGATTATGAAAATGCGTTCAAATCGTGGCTCGCCGGGGAGGTAAAACCAAATGGCGACCTATATTCAGAGAACACTCGAAATCAGTACATTAGTGCGCTCAAAGCTGTTTCTGGTACATTTGCGGAAGCAATCGAACCGTACACATCCGTTTTTTTCATCACCGATGTGGGTATTTTTGATAAGATTATTCTGGAAATAAAAGCAAATCAAGGATACGATGCCTTTAACAAATCAAGAGGTAACGGTTCTCTTTCAGCTGGTCTTGATTTATATCGTCGTTTTCTGGAAGAAAAGTCTATCGCGGGTGAAGGTGAGTACCTCTCTCCTGCGTGGTTTAAGCATATTGCAGCCAAATATGTCCAAGTAGACGCAGAAGCAAATACCTTGTATCAGCAATTCCAGGGGCTATATTCTCCAGAGCGGTTGCGCAGTCTCTCTGACGAAGATCTGCTGGGCTATATTTTTCTCGGCGTAAATGATCGGAGCCTGTGCAACGCATTGGAGTTTGATGCCCAGTACACTCAATTTGGCAGCATTGCCGGTGGTACCGCATACAAATATAATCTGTTTTATAGCAGAAATGAAGAAACCTGGAAAACCTCCTTCGGTGAGGGCGGACAGCGTTCCGTTTCCCCGGATGAAGCACTCGAAATTGGCAGACAGATTCGTGATGCACTCGTTGCGGGTGCTGATGTAATTGCAAACCACGAAGCACTAACAACAGTCAATGATTATAATAACCTTCTGACTGCACTGAATGCAGTCATTCCGCAATACATTACTAAAATGTGGTTCTTGAAATATTACCACATGATGTTCCCACATATCCTGCCCAATTTCTATAATGAAGCATGGCAAAAGCATATTCTTTGCAATTTGAATATTGTCCCTTCTGACGTACAGTTCATTCGTATGGGGCAGATTGGCACCTTTATTGATGAGTGTGGTATTTCGAGCATTGTCTTCTCAAAAATCATTTTTGATAGCATTGGCTCTCCAAAGACATTCTACCGAATTGGAACTGGAGATAATGGGGTATATTTTGATGAATGGCATCGGAATAACTACATCGCCATTGGCTGGAATGAATTGGGCGACCTGACTGCTGCATACCAAGAAGATGCTGATAGCAAAGCAATCATAACTGACGCTTTGAAAAGTCAGTGGAATTATGATAGCCGCCTCGCTTCTCGCAAATATGGTGAAATTAACAGCTTCTATTCTGCTGTAGCTGATACCACCTATGCTGTTGCAATGTCAGGACAGAAGATTTTAGGGATTGGCATCATTACCGGCGGATATTTCTTTGATGACACTAAGGATTATGGTCATTGCCGTCCTGTTCGTTGGTTGAAGGTATTTGATGAAGGTAAGACTCTCCCTGTCGAAGGTGAAGGAAAACTGACCACATTCTATGAACTTAAAAACAGCGAGAATTTGTGTTATCTATATTCACTCCTACACGGCAGAGATGAGGTTGTAGTCGATGCCGTAGAAGGAAATGCTGTTGAGCAGGTTCGCCTGATTCGCTTCGGGACGGGTTTGGCGAGTGCTCAACCTCGTAACCGTATCCTATTCGGCGCTCCTGGCACTGGCAAGAGTTTCACTCTGAACCATGAAAAGGATATCCTGCTTGCGGATGGCGGCGAGTATGAGCGTGTGACCTTCCACCCCGACTATTCCTATGCCAATTTTGTTGGTACATATAAGCCGATACCCTGCAAAGACAGCGACGGCAAGGACGCCATAACTTATTCCTATGTGCCTGGTCCGTTTATGCGCACTTATGTGAAAGCTCTCCAGAACAGCAGAACTGATGCCCCCAAGCCGTTCTTGCTTGTTATTGAGGAAATCAACCGTGCCAATGTCGCTGCCGTGTTCGGCGATGTATTCCAGTTGCTTGACCGTGGCGATGACGAGGTCAGCGAATATCCGATCCAAGCATCCGAGGATATCAAAAAGTATCTGGCAGGAGAACTTGGCGGCAATCCTGACGATTACGCCGAAATTCGCATCCCAGACAATATGTTCATCTGGGCTACTATGAACAGTGCTGACCAGGGGGTATTCCCGATGGATACTGCTTTTAAGCGCAGATGGGATTTCACTTATTTGGGTATCGATGATAGTGAAGCTGGAATCGTTGGCAAAAAGGTTGTTCTCGGCCAAGGCGATTATCGCCGTATTGTGGAATGGAATGCGCTCCGCAAGGCCATCAATAATGAGTTGCTCACTTATAAGGTGAACGAAGATAAACTGATGGGACCGTATTTCATTTCCAAGAAGAACCTGCCGGAGGGCGAAATGATTGATCCTGCCATATTCACTCGCATCTTTAAAAACAAGGTCATTATGTACCTGTTCGACGATGCCGCAAAGCAGAAGCGCATTACTCTGTTCGGAGGCTGCGATGAGAAGGCAAAGAATCAGTATTCCAAGATCTGCAGAGAATTTGACACCAAGGGTGTTTACATTTTCTGCGAAGGAATCAGCAGCCAGTTTATTGATAATGTTCCAGAGGATGATGGGGAATGATTTCAGTATTTTTACGAGAACAAAAACGCTATACCCAGGAAGACCTGGTTAAAGAGTTTCATTGCTCCGAGGAAAAGACTGTCCGCATTCTGAAGCGTCTGAAAGAATATGGCGTTCTGAAGGCCGTAAAAGCAAATGATACCCAGAAGGATCTCACTGATCTTGTGGATGAGGACATCGAAATTGCCAACGTTGAGGTTGGCGAAAATGAGTATCTATATGTGTTCACTTTTGTGGGTGTTATTACTATTGAGGGCCGTGTGCTGAAATGCTATCCGAAATATCTGCTTGATGCCACGGCCCCCAAAGCAGAACTAAAACAAGTGCTGAAGGTTCTGGAAAAGTACAATTCCAAGGAACAGATTATTCGTATGTACAACGATACGAGTGACAGTAGCGCCTTTAATATGTTGGCTGTTATGCTGTTCCTCCTCCAGGATTATTTCGAGTATGGTGCCTATACCAATACGCAGGACATTATCGAGTCCAACGGGTCCGGCGACATTCTTTGGGATAAGACCATCAACGAAACATTCACACTCTTAAGCAACAACCGGCCGTATTACCCGGAATTGTTGACCATGAAGCGTGTGAATGATGATTTCGATTTTTTCAAGCGCCTGCATGAATGTATCCTCACCCGTTGCACAGAGGAACTGCGAGAAGCCGATCTGTTGGACCTGTTCGATATCATGGGTGTTGATATTTCAGATGAGCATATCGAGGACTTTGGTGACAAGGAGTATGTCCTGGAGCGCATCGTCAAAGAACTCAATGTCCAGTTCAATACCCGCAAACAGCTTCTGCTGAAAACACTGTATGCCTACATAGCCAACAGTAGCGCTCTGGACGATCTGGACTGCTTCAGTATGTTCGGCACGAACAGTTTTAACCTGGTATGGGAAAAAGTCTGTGCAGAAGTTATGGACAATCAGTTGCAGAAGCCAATCGGCGGATTGCGATTGCCTGTACCGCTGGCCGAGCAATACCGCGATATGCGGCATAAGAAACTCATTGATTTGATTGATAAACCGCAGTGGTCCGGGACTGCACCGACCGGCGAGCCGTTTATGAAGCAGGCTGAGGATACGCTCATCCCAGACCTCATTTCCATTGTTTGTGTCGATGGAGACTATCAGTTTATCATTTTTGATGCCAAATACTATAACATCCAATTTGAGCATAACAAAAAGCTGCGTGGTCAGCCCGGCATCGAATCCATCACCAAACAGTATTTGTACCAGTTGGCCTATCAGCCTTTTGTGGAGACTCACCAGATCAGCACGGTACGAAATTGCTTCCTCATACCGACTGCGTCTTCAGATGTCATCGAAAAAGGTGTGGTATCACTTGGTATGTTGCAGAATCTTGGATTACAGAATATTCAGATTCGTTTGTTACCTGCGAGTACCATGTATAAGCATTATATTGATAATACTAAATTCAACCTACAATCGTTAAATCTCTAAGATTGAAAAACAATCATTTAACGATTACCTCGGTAGTTTAACGAATACTCCAGTAATTCAACGATTACCCCAGCTGTTTAACGATTGCAACGACAAAAAAGCCACATAACCCATATAAAGCACAAAACC
>UMIZ01014836.1_pt1 | contig 21688 bp, 15 predicted proteins | sample 1965931 | NCBI WGS metagenome assembly UMIZ01 (sample SAMEA4836137, study PRJEB28245) | human gut metagenome | biome: gut microbiome; material: fecal sample | place: Denmark | collected 2008
TTTTTCTGAACGGCTTCATACACGGCAAAAGCGGTTCCGACATTTTGGACGATAGCTCCGGTCGAAACCGGTAACGCCCCGTTTGCTACTTGCTTATGAAGAATGGCATCGATGAGCTGCTTTTCACCGCCTTGCGGGTATCGGGTACGGAGGGGCACTATTTCTATGCCCGGATATTTTTCGGTCTGTTTTTTTAGTAGGGCAATAGCGTCTCTTTTGTTATTTTCTACTCCTATATAAGCCTGTTTTACATGGATAGCTTTCATTAGAATGTGACAGCCTATTATAATTTGTTCGGGCGATTCGAGCATGAGAGCATGGTCGTCCGTCAGGTAGGGTTCGCATTCCGTCGCATTGACGATGAGGACCGTAGGCTTGAATTCTTTGGGAGGTGTCAGTTTTACATGGGTGGGAAAAGTCGCACCGCCTAAACCGACGATACCGTTTTGTGCTATTTTTTGTATAATTTCATTTGAAGATAAAGCAATCTCTTTTTCCAAAGAGGGAGTCCGGTCTATATATTCCTCCCAATCATCTCCTTCCGTATCGATGATAATTGCCTGAGAATATATTCCGAATGCATTAGCTATTTTGTCTATTTTCGAGACGGTTCCCGATACAGGGGAGTGTATGTTGGACGATACGAATCCGTTAGCCTCGGCGATGAGAGTCCCCACTTTTACGGTATCGCCTTTCTTGACAATGCAATTGGCCGGCGCTCCGATGTGCTGGTTGAGCATCAGAGAGACTTGCCGGGGAACCGGAATGGCGGTTACCGGGCATTGCGACGTCAGTTTATTCTCTTTGGGGTGTATGCCTCCTATGCGGAATGTTTTTAACATATTGCAGTTTCCTTTCTAGGGGTTGATGTTTCCCTGATATTGTTTCTTATTTCGGCATGTATCGCATGGGTAGGGCATCCGTCGACACACGCTTGGCATGATAGACAGAGGTTATCGTCGATATACGCTAAATTGTCTGATAGAGAAATAGCTTTTTCGGGGCAGGTCTTGACACATTTTCCACAACCTATACAGGCGACGGAACAAACTTTGCGGGCGATGATGCCTTTGTCTTTGTTGTTGCAAGCCACATATATCATGGATTCTTGTTTCTTCCGTAGCTCGATTAAATGTCTGGGACAGGCTTTTACACAAGAACCACAGGCAATGCAAATATTGGAGTCGATGCGGGGAAGTCGGGTGACGGGATCCATCGTGATACCTCCGAATTCGCAAGCTGCTGCACAATCTCCTTCGCCAAGACACCCATAATTGCAATTACTCTCGCCAGTATAAAGCGAGGAAACGACCGCGCAGCTATGTGCGCCTTCGTAATGGCTGGTTTGCGGGCGGTTCTCGCAAGAGCCATTGCAACGGATAACAGCGATACGAGGAGCTTTTTCCACAGCATTCAGACCAAGAATGGGTGCAATCTTTTGCATAACCTCATTACCCCCGACGGGACATAACAGACTGTCTAACGATGTGACCTTCGTGCATTGTTCGGCAAAATTCCGACATCCGGCATATCCGCAACCGCCGCAATTCGCTCCCGGAAGAATAGATTCTATTTCGTCGATTCGAGAATCTTCTTCTACATGGAATTTACGGGAAATGATGTAAAGTAATGTTGCGCTGATGAGTCCGATAATACTTAGTATGATGATTGCCGTTACCATAAATTATGAGACATGTATTGGTTTCAAGAAAAATCTAAATCGTTTTTTCAGTCGATTGCGATAGAAATATAGTATCGTGTAATATACCGCTAATACGACAAGGGTACATAACCCCGAATATAGTTCGTTCATTCCTATTCGTTCATTGATGACGAGCGACAGCATAATGAGAATTACCGGGAGGGCTGCCGTAAACCATATAGCTCTGTATCCTGCCGAGGCAGAAAGAGCTACCGAAACTTTATCTCCTATCTGTATGGGAAAATCGCATTTTTCAACCTCGATGATTTTTTCTTTTTGGTCGGTTGTCGTGCACAATGAAGCCGCATGACAGCCTGCACAAGCCGAGTGTTGTATGATGCGCACGAATATATGCGATTCGGAAATACCTGTTATAATACCTTCGTGCTCTATATCAGGTCGTTTCATACGAGAAAAACTTTTTTAATCCTTTGTTTATTTTTATCTGTCAGAAATAAGAATTGTACAGTTTTTTATATTTGTCTTCTTTTTGAATTTCAGAAATCCATTTGTTCAAGCTGTCGAGTAATATCGAGTCGTCTTTTCTGAGGGCCCATGATTGGAACTGAGTAAAACTTATATCGGTATTACAGTCTATTTGGGGATAATCTTTGCTCATTTGCTGGGCTATTGCTTTGTCGCATACGGCTAAGTCGATTTCCCCAGTAGCGACCATCATGATGAGCTGTTCGGCCCCGTATGTCTTTTCTTCTTGTATATATATGGTATCGCCTATTTCACGAGACAAGTTGTGAATGCGTAATCTTGTAGGAGCATCACTGACGATGTATAGAGTTTTTCCGGCCAAATCTAGTTGGTTTCTTATCAGTTTTTTTTTCGCTTTGGGATCTTTTCTTTGAACCAATACCTGTTTGTTCAGTTGAATGGGAATGGTAAAAGCCAATTCTTCCTTGATTTCGGACGTTACGGGCAATTGACGGGCAATGATGTCGTATTGGCCTTTTTTCAATCCGTCGATACTTTTGCTTAGGTTAACTTCTGGGGTTATCTCAATGGAAAGCCCGCTCCGATTACCTACCATACGGGCCAATTCATAGTCGAATCCCGATAGGCTGTCGCCTTGTAAATAGTAAGACAATGGGGTATAATCCGTAACGATCCTCAAAACGCCATCGGCTTTGATTTCCTCGAAAGTTCTCGGTCGGTAAGTGTTTCGGGGACGCAACCATATCATTGTTCCGACAACTATTATCAATAGTGCGGCATATATAAATATGTGTCGTTTGAACTTCATATCGTTAATTAGAAAAATCTATGGATAACCCCATTTGAAACATACTTGGATTTAACGGATAATGTGGTAATGAGAAATAGTTATTTCCCCCGAATATCCCTTGATTCACGTGCGACATCATGACAAAGAAACGAGTTTGTTTCAATTTCATATTTATATATGCGTTCATGAAAGGATAATTTCCCACTTCGATTTCATCTTGGGTATGAAAAGTTAAGGTCGCCGGTTGGAAAGCCTCGCTTTTATATTTTGTGTAGTAACGGCAATCTACACCTAATTGAACATGCAATACTTTGGCGATTCTGAATAAAAGGTACATATTGCTATATACGCTCAATTCGGGTAAGGGGATTATCGATGGTTTGCTCGATTTTTGGTAAACTATTTCGTTTTCCCAATTAAAAACTCCGAATTTAAAATCCTGATTGAGTTTTGCGTGGAATACTTGTATCATGGAGCTTTCTTGCCGGGGCAAGCTATTATTGTCGAAATAGATATAATTTTGTATATTTTCGACACCGACGTTCAATTTGGTTCTCCACCGTTTTATGTTGAACTCACCTCCGACTCTCATTCGACGTGTTTTCCCGAAATCATTGTCCCAAATGAAGTGATTGGAAGTGTATTTCTTATAGAAATAAGAAGGTTCGGTGTTTTTGAAAAAGCCATAGGCTCTTAGTTGAACGGTGTCGTTCCAAAGTCTGAATCGGCTGCGAATATCGGCAGTGACGTCGATATCACCTATGATTGCTCCGGCAAGTCCGAATTTTCCGTTTACATGATAAGTCAGTAGTTCTCCCTTTTGTTTTGAAATTTCTCCACCGACCCATAAAAGGCTTTCTCCGTGGCTGCGAGGATTGGATATATCGGGACGTGGAGTCAATCCCTCTATTGTAGTTCCAGCCGAAAGGGTGTCCTGAGGAAGGGAAAAATGGCGATATTCGTAAGTGGCGTAAGCCGCCAATCCCATCTTTGCATACTTATTGAATCCTTCGAGTAATGATATTCCGAAAGTATTTCGTATAGACTGGTATCGGGTTTCTTCATTCGTTCCTCCAAGACCTAAATAGGTGTTTGCGAAGTAGGTAGTGTCTTCGGTCGCCGATTGATTGACAAACCTATGCTTATTTTCGTTATACTCAATGGTGTGTATAATGCTGGTGACGGGAATGAATGTACGTATCACGGTTGTGTCTTGCTCTTCTTCTTGATAGAACCCGAATTTATATCGTTGGGTGGCGTAGTATTCTTTACCGCGAATACGGTTATACGCATCCGTCAGATTGGTTGGAATCGTTTGGGTGTTTACGCTCGATTGTCCTCCTTGTACCTCTTCGGGACGAAGTATGTATGTATCGTCCGAGATACCTCCGTTTTCTTGGTTTACGAAATTATATGTATTAAGAAAAAATTGAATATCGTATCGGTCTCCCAAATAGCTCCCGAAGATACTGTATGCAAGGTCTTTCGTCGCTTGATGCTGGTAGTGGCCTCTCGATAGGATATAATTGATGCTACCTCCGAATTCCAGTTTCTGATTAAAATTTCCAGAGAAAACAGCTTTTAAATCATCTTGGGCAGTTTGTTTCGAACCTCCTGTCAGATAAGATAGTTGGGTATAAGGTATGTGTGAATTATAGAATTTCCATGAAGAGGCTGTTTGTATCCAATGGCCGAATGGATCTTTAAATATAAATTCAGAGGGTAAAGGCCTGTCGAAAAATATTTTGGAAAAAGCAGCAGCGCCGAGATTCCCGGTCGTTCCGTAAGCCGTTGAATAGCTGGAAGGAATATCCGTGCTGTAAAAATTGTGCATGAGAGTATCCATAGGAACATCATATCTCGACCCTAACGGCTGGGTAATACTCCATGCATAAGGAGCAGGAATATCCTGTTTTTTCTTAGCCTCTGAAAAAAGTGAACAGAAAAGTACGGATAATATGATAATACAGGCCTTTCTCATCGGTTTGCAAAGATATGAAAAAGCCGGCAATTACAAACGATGTGTTTTTGTATATTTTGCCGGCGTTTAATTCTTTTTCTTTTTTAATCCAATGGCCTTTAATGGCTTTGGTAAAGATATCGTTTTATACTTCGTTTAGGTGTTTTTTCGAACTCTTCATAATAGATTTTAAGACGGCTGATTTGGCTATAAGCCGGAAGCTCTTTGTTGAGGGTCGATATGTTTTCTTCCATCAGAGTTTCTAATGCATGGCCGGATATATTCGAATGTTGTGCGTTTTCTATATCGGGGTAAACGAGAGCGACCAATTTGCCGTTTTGTTCGATGATGAGCGATTCGCATACATAGGGCATATTATTCAGTCGATCTTCGATTTCTTCCGGATAAATGTTTTGCCCGGACGGACCCAATATCATGTTTTTATTTCTCCCTCTCAGATATATGAACCCATCGGCATCTATCGTACATAAGTCTCCGGTTTTCATCCAGCCGTCCTCGGTGAATATCGCCTGAGTAGCTTCTTCGTTTTTGAAGTATCCCAGCATGATATTCGTACCTTTCACTTGCAGTTCACCTACGATATTTTCTGAATCCGAAGAGTTTACTCTTCCTTCCATACGGTCCACTATCCGCCCACAAGAGCCGATTCGAGTCTCGTTCCACGGGGCATAAGAGATGAGCGGACCGCACTCGGTCATGCCATATCCTACGGTAAAGGGAAAATTGATACGACGCAGGAATTGTTCTACATCTCTATTTAAAGCCGCACCTCCGATAATCATTTGAGAGAGGTTTCCTCCGAACGTTTCGTAAAGTTTATCGTTGATTTTTGCCAATAACTGAGTGTCTAAGAATGGAACTTTTAAAAGAAGTTTCATCAAAGGTTTCTCTAATAAAGGAAACACTTTGGTTCTGATAATTTTTTCGATGATGAGAGGAACGGCTATAATTAGTTTGGGCTTTACCGTAGCAAAAGCATCCATGATGATCTTAGGAGAGGGAATCCGAGTCAGGAAATGCAAGTGACAGCCTTTTAAAAATGGGTGTATCATTTCTATAACCATGCCGTACATGTGTGCCATCGGCAACATACAAACAATACCGTCACCTGCGGACAAGAACGGTAAATGGTCTAAACAAAATTTGACATTGGACCATAAACTGCGGTAGGGGAGCATTACTCCTTTTGAAAAACCGGTGGAGCCTGAGGTGTAATTGATAACGGCGAGTTCCTCGGGAGAATCTTCGTAATAGCTTACGGCATCAGGGGTAAATCGGGCAGGATATTTTTTCCCGAAGTATTCGTTTAATCGGTTCCGCATATCCGTCAGCTTTTCACTTTTTGATCTTAATAAGGAAAAGTCATTTAATAGGAAGATTCCTTTCAGGTTTTTCATTAGCGTTTCGTTCAGGTCTTCCCAGACAATATCTCCGACAAATAGCAGTTTTGCTTCCGAGTGATTGACAATGTGGTGTATATTGTCTGCTTTGAATTCATGTAAGATGGGGACGGGTACGGCTCCGTAGGTGATTGCCGCAAAAAAGGCTACCGCCCAGTGAGCTGAGTTTTTGCCGCAGATAGCTATTTTGTCTCCTTTTTTTATTTCGGCACTTTCTAATAAGAGATGTATTTTGGCTATTTTGCGGGCAATGTCTTTATAGTGATAAGATACACCGTCGAAATCACTTAATGCGATTCTTTCCCAATTTTCTTTAATGGCTTGTTCGATGTATTTATTGAAACTCTCGTTGTTCATAAAATCAAGTTTTTATGTCATGATTTTACAAAGTTACGAGATTTCCTGAATAATCCTAATGTTTCTTTGTCTATTTTGGGAAAATAGAAATAGGGTTCCTAAACTTTTCGTAATGAAAAAAGAATGTTCAACCCTCCTGATAAACCGTTTTTTACCCATATTTCTCCTTTATGGAAGAGAACGGCATTTTTAACAATGGCGAGTCCCAATCCGGTTCCTCCGAGTTTGCGGGACCGACCTTTATCAACTCTGTAAAATCTTTCGAATAATCTGTTCAAATGTTCTTCGGGGACACCGATTCCGTTGTCGGAGAAAGAGAAATAATAATATTTGCTATCTTCGAGATAGCAGTCTATCGTGATTTTTGTTCCTATACCGGCATAGGCTATGGCGTTGTCTGTAAGATTTCTGAAAATGGAGTACAATAAGGAATAATTTCCATTTATGGACATTCGTTCGTGGAGGTTTCTCGTCTCGACGGTCATTTCCCGTTCTGTCAAGGCCGCTTGCGATTCGTTAATAACTTCATTGATGATTTTTTGTAAATCGGTATTATCCGTGTCATAGAGGTCCTTAGATTCGTCCAGTCTATTGAGCATTGAAATATCTCTTAGTAAATCGGTCAATCGTTTGGATTGTGCGTAACAACGCTCCATAAACATTTTTTTCCGGCTATTGTCCATTTCGGTGGAAAGAATGGTCTCCATATATCCGCGGATACTGCTGACCGGGGTTTTAAGTTCGTGAGCGATGTTTTGAGTAAGTTGGCGTTTTAACCGGCTTTCTTGTTCTTGTTGGGTAATATCGTTAATGGCTATTTCAAATGTATGGTCTTGAAATATGATACATTCTATGAGGAAAGTTCGGCTTCCTTTGTCTATAACCATAGACTCCGAAATAAATTCCTCCTGTTCGTTTTGTTCATAGAGCTTTTGAGAAATGAAATTGTTGATTTTTTTCAGATTGGCCTCTTTAAATAAATAGTCGGAGGGAGATAGGGTATTGTCTGTGATAAAATTGAGATACTGAATAAAAAGATTATTGGCCATAATAATCCTTTTATCTTTGGAAAAAAAGGCCAATCCTTCTTTGGAGAACTGTAAATGCTTGAATAGTTTCTCTTGCTCTATGGATAGTTTCTCTTTGGTTTTTAATAAGTTATCATAAATATGGGTCAGGCTATGGGTAATATTGCCAATGTCGTCTACCCCTGATTTTATAGTAATGTGTATAGGCTTTCCCTGTTCTGCCTGTTGAGACAGCTGGCTGAGGGCGGCAATGGATTTCCCCAAGCTGTGGCAAAAATAATAAAGCAACAGTATGGCGAAAATCGATATCGCTAACATGAAATATATGAATTCGTTATTGGGACTGAGTATGGAAAATTTCTCCCGTTCGAAAGGAAGTGAGGAGCGTATGATCCAATCGTCATATCGTTTAGCTGAATAGAAGAAATTTTTTTTGAACGATTGAGAATATCGAATGGCATATCCATTCCCATTTTTTAGAGATGATCTTATTTCGGGGCGGTCTAAATGGTTGTTTGCGATGGAGTCTGGTTCTTTTTCTTGTTGGCTTTCGAGCAACACTTTTCCAGAGTGTGCCGATATAATAGTTACTCTTAGAGGTTTTCGAGTAATACTCTGTATGATGGAGTCGATTGAAATTTGGTCTATCTCTTTGTTTTTAATTTGGGAATATATGAGTTCGTTGTAATCTTGTAAAAGGGCATTTAGAGATTGCTGTCGGTTTTCTTTTTCTAGATTATATTCGAATAGTAAGATAATAGCGATAAAAACGATGAAAAGAGAGCCGATAGAAAAAAACAATTTTCTATCGAACGTCATAGATTTTCGAACCTTCTCGGTAGACATAAATTAAGCTGTTTCGAAACAATATCCGTATCCGAGACGAGTTACGATGCGCTTACCGTATTCTCCTATTTTTTTGCGTAGGCGGGTAATATTGACATCGATAGTTCTGTCTAAAACATATACCTCGTCTGTCCATATTTTCGATAATATTTCTTCACGAGAGAAAACTTGTCCCGGGTGGGAAAGCAGGAGGGATAATATTTCAAATTCTTTTTTAGTCAATGGGAGTTCTGTACTGTCTATGAACGCTCGTTTTTTTACAGAGTCTATGTACAATTTTTCAAATTGTAAAATAGCCGGATCTTCTTTGTCTACAATTCGTCTTAGTACGGCTTTGACCCTTGCGATCACTTCTCGGATAGAGAACGGTTTCGATATATAATCGTCCGCACCGATATTAAATCCCATGAGTTTGTCGTCTTCGGTATCTTTGGCCGTTAAAAAAATGATGGGAATATGTTTCAGCTTCTCGTTTTTTCTTAACAGAGAGGCCATTTTGAATCCGTTCATTTCGCCCATCATGACATCGAGCAACAATAAGTTATAATCGGTCAGGTTCATTTGTAGCGCTTCTTCTGCCGAATTTGCCGTATCTACGTCATATCCTTCGACCTCTAAATTGAATTTCAAAATTTCGCATAAATCTTCTTCGTCATCGACGACTAAAATTTTGTAATTGGCCATAGTTTCAATTTTTATGATAGTGCAAAATTGAGAAACAGATATTTCAACAATGTGACAAACATTTTACTTTTTAATCTTCATTCTGCTGTGTTTTGTTGAAAATTGAAAAGTAGAATATAATCTTTCACGTCGTTTCCCTTACGGTCGCTTCGTAGGGTTTGTTCAAAAGTATATTGTTCTCCGTACTTTTCTTTTATATAATTGAAATCCCGTTCGCCAACGAGTAAATAACCATTTTTAGGCATTTCTTTTTCGAAGTCAATGACTCGGTTTTGAGCATAAAAATTAATAATGAAAAATCGCATCATAGAGGACGATACATAAGAATATATCTCTCCATTTGGGACAGTCGATACTACTTTGTCTGCAAACGGTTTCATCGATTTTGCATTGAGTATAGCCGGCAAAGTAGAAGCGTCCAACATCAGTTGAATGCCGAAAAACAGGGCTACGACCGAGTAAAGATAACGGTTATTATAGGTTAGGTATCGTTTGCTCTTATAGATGTCATAAATTAAGAATACTATAAATATGGCAGTAATGATGAATATGATATCCCACGATTCGGAAAGGGCTGTTACATAGTGACTGATGTCACTCGTAGAAGACATGACGTATTTGTCTATAATTCCGCTTTTGACGATAGTTAGAACCACCAATAAAAATCCCCCGATAAATGCTATGAAAATTGAAAATATTCTCCATATTCGCGGTCTTTGTTTGAGTAGAAAGAGCATGTATTCTGCCAAAAAATAGGCTATGAATGGGTAAATGGGAAGAATATATACCGATCTTTTACTTTTGGGGATACAATAAAAAACGAATATGATGACAATGGATAGGAGACTGAACAGTCTCATTTTATCCATGTGTGTGATATAGTCTTTGAATCGTTCCCAATATAGTTTGACCGTGCCTTGTGGTCTCTTGTATTTTAAGGTAAATAATGACATGATAACTAAAAGCGACCACGGTAACCAACCCGCTAAGGTAATATAAACGTAATAGATGATGGGTTGCTCGTGTGAACCGTATGACATTTTTCCCAAGAAGCGATCGACGTTTTCTTCCATAACGAGCCGTAGAAATGCTTCTCCTCCCTGTTGATAGGCCGCATAATACCAGAGTAAAGGCAAAATACAGGATAGTAGTGCTATGGGAATAATTTTATAGAAGGCTTTCCATACAGACACTTTTTGGAAAAGAAGGAATATGCCGATTACGGCGCATGGAAGTACGATGCCCACCGGTCCCTTAGTGAGCGTAGCTATACTCATAAATAGTATTGCCCAAATGGGGATTCCTTTCAACCCGAGTTCCCACCATCGATATAATTGGAGCATGGCTAAGACGATGAAGCAGGTCAGTACCATATCGACTCGCGACGCCATTGCAGCCCGATGCACTTCAAATCCCGAGAGTAGTAATAGAGAAGCAAGGAATGCTATGTCATTTCTGCTACGTTTGGCAAAAAAGAGAAAACACGCGATTGCCATAATGGTTGTCGCCAATGCCGAAGGAAGGCGCGAAGTGAACTCTGTTACCTCTCCGGCAGGAAGGGACAACGCTGCGATACACCAATGAAAAAAAGGAGGCTTGTAGGCGATGTCTCCGCCATTGTTTATAGGTAGTATCCAGTTGTCGTTTTGTAACATACTGACTGCCACGATGGCTTCCCGGGGTTCTCCTTTGGTGTGGAAGTTGGTTAGCCCCAAATAGGGTATGATCGTTAAGGTACTGATGACTAACAGTAAAAGAAATAGAGATGTCTTGGAACTTATTTTAGGCACATTCATAATGGAGACAGTCTTTAAATCGTTTGGTTGTTATGAGGATCAAAATTGATTTTTTTATCTATAATATATTCCGGGCGATTTTTGGTTTCATCGAAGATGTTTCCAATGTACTCTCCGAGTATTCCGATGGTAAACAATTGCACTCCACCTAAAAATACGATAGTAATGATTGTCGAAGACCACCCCGGAACGATAGATTCTTTGCCGGAAAGGTACATGATGAATACCCAGATAGCAAAAGCCAATGCTATAAAAATGGAAAGTGTTCCTAATGATATGGCCAATTTTAATGGCTTTTTAGAAAAACCGAAGATACCGGCCGAGGCTAATGAAAACATTTTTCGTATGGAATATTTCGTTCTGCCGGCAGCACGTTCGTTACGGGTATAATAGAACGGAGTTTGTTTAAATCCCATCCAACTGAAAAGTCCCCGCAAATATTTATGCTTTTCGGGAAACTGTTTGAATGCATCCAAAACCTTGCGATCGATGAGCCTGAAATCGCCTGTATCGACAGGAAATGTGTAGTCAGATAGAGAGTTGAGCATGCGATAATAAATCTTGGCAGTGAATTTTTTCATGAAAGTTTCCCCTTCACGTTTATTGCGTACCGCATATACTACATTACTGCCTTCTTTCAAATAAGTATCTATTATTTGGGGAATAACTTCGGGCGGGTCTTGCAGGTCCACGTCGATGATAACGGCAATGTCTCCGGTACAGTTGTGTAATCCTGCACTCACGGCATTTTGATGTCCGAAGTTTCTGGAAAACGATATTACTTTTGTATGAGGATCATCGTTGGCGAAACCGAGTAAAAGTTCTTCTGTGTGGTCTTTGCTCCCATCGTTAACGAAAATAAGTTCATAATCGTGAGCCGTACTTTCCATTACTTGGGAAAATCGCTTATGGGACAAGGGTAGTACTTCTTCTTCGTTATAACAGGGAATGATTACAGATACTTTCATGGTATGAAACTTTTATTTTTTAAAAGTGATACATCTATTCATAATGAAATTACACAGTGTATATACGATCATACTCAAAAGTTGAGCCCAAGAATCGGGTACATATAATATCTCTACCAAAATGAGTAACGATATAAATTGTATGCCATAGCATATCCCGAAACAGATGAGGAATAAGATGGCTTCGCGGATAAAGTTACTATTTAATTTTTTAAATACCCAAAGTTTGTTCCAAAAGAAACTATTGACGACACCTGCTATATAGCCTATAAAATTGGATATGGTATATTTTACATGTAGAATCTCTTGCAGGAAGTAAATGACGATAAGCGTTATAAGGGTATTTATGATACCGACAATACCGAAACGAATAAATTGTCCTATTGCTTTTTTATCGTATTTTTTCAGTCGTTCGAACATGATGAAATGTCAGTCTTTAATGGGGTTGGTCGTGTCATCTTTCAAGGCTGGCAAAGACCAGTGAAATTTTACAGCGAGTAAGCGAACCGCAACGACCGATATGCCGCAAATGGATTGGTTGGTTATACTGTTGAACCCCATTTTTTCTCCTAGATAAAACATGATTCCTCCGGCAACACAAGCTAAGGCATAGATGTCTTTACGAAATAGCAGAGGTTCTTCGTTGATGAGGATATCGCGAATGATACTGCCGACCGATCCCGTAATGGTTCCCATGACGATCGCTACCCAAAACGGAAATCCGAACATGAGTGTTTTTTCTACTCCCACAACGACAAATAGAGCTAACCCGATCGTATCGAATATGAAAAACGTATTTTCGAGTTTTACCAAGTATTGTTTGAAAATAATGACGAAAATAAGAGCTATGGCCGTTACGGTGAGGTAGCTGCCGTTTATCATCCAGAAAGGAGTTGCATTCAACAAGACATCTCGGAGCGTTCCACCCCCTATGGCTGTTACAAGCCCGACAGCATAGGCTCCGAACCAATCGAATTGTTTTGCGGCTGCTAATCGAATACCACTAATGGCGAAGGCCAGTGTGCCGACAATTTCTAATATGGTGGCGAAAGTTGTATTCATAATCTTTCGTATGGAATTGCAAAGGTACTATTTTTTATGATAATCTGTCGTTCTTATTTTATTTTTGGGAGTTGAGTTTTTGTCGTATGAAATAAGTTCTGTAAAGATATTTTGTGGGAATAAAAATGTACCTTTGCACCAAATGTGGAAATAGACTGTGCTCGGTAGAGTCCGATAAATTTGTTTCTGCTTTTGTTTGCACTATTTCTCTTAATACAAATCTTTAATGAAAAAACGACTGCTAATACTTCTTTCAGTTTGTTTTATCTGTGTTTCCATATTTCCTTCTTCTCCGAAATATGAAATGAGGGCGGTGTGGATAACAACGAACTGGGGATTGGATTGGCCTTCGCGTCCGGTAAAGGTTTTGTCCGATAGATATATACAGCAAAAAGAGTTGTGCTATATTCTCGATGAGTTGCAATCGGTGGGAATCAATACGGTGTTTTTTCAAGCGCGTATTCGAGGTGAGGTTTTTTATTCTTCTCGATACGAACCGTGGGCTGCCGTTTTAAGTCATGGGCGGGAACCCGGATATGATCCTCTTGCTTTCGTCATCGAGGAATGTCATAAACGGGCTATCGAATGCCACGCTTGGCTCGTCACTTTTCCGGTGGGATCGAATAGGCAAGTGAAAAAACAAGGTCGTTCTTCGGTTGTTGCCCGCCATCGTTCATGGTGTAAGCAATTATCGGGGGAATGGTTTCTCGATCCGGGGAATCCGGCAGTGAAGGATTATTTAAGAGCATTAGTCGGGGAAGTCGTTTCTAAATATGATGTCGACGGTATTCATTTGGATTATGTGCGTTATCCCGATAATGCGATGAAATTTCCCGATTCCGATTCGTTTAGGAAGTGGGGAAGTAGAAGCAAATCTTTGTTTCGTTGGAGAGAAGACAATATAACCGGTATCGTCACAGCCATTTATGAAGATGTAAAACGATTAAAGCCGTGGGTGAAAGTCAGTAGTTCACCGTTAGGTAGATATGCTTCATTAGAGGGTTTCCCTGCGGAATGGAGCTGCATGGAGGCTGTTTCGCAAAATCCGAAGGATTGGTTGCAGAGCGGACGGCATGATTTTATTGTCCCGATGATGTATTTCAGGGAAGAAAATTATTATCCGTTCTTGTACGACTGGGCAAATTCTTGTCCTCCCGGAAAAGTAATAAGTGGCTTGGGAGTTTACCGGTTGGATAAGAGTGAAGGTAATTGGCCTTTCATAGAAATAAAGAGACAAATCGAGACCACTCGGAAAATGGGAGTGGGACAGGCCTATTTCCGATATGAAAATTTACATACGCATACGATTTTGAGGCAATGGTTCGTTTCCTGTTTTTACAGGTATCCGGCCTTGACGCCCGGGTTGAAAAATCCTATATCGCAAATACCGGATACCCCGAACAATTTACGAGTGGAGACACAGGGCGGTGTTTCTAATATTTCTTGGAGTCCGGCAGATGGTGCATTCACCTATGTATTGTATGCGACAAATGATTCTTTGGATATGAATACAGGAGATCAGATAGTGGCTGTATTACCTAAAAATATACATTCATGTTCATTGTCGATTCCTTATAGAAATTATGCCATAGTGGCTCGTGACAGGTATGGGACCGAGAGCGAGCCTGCGTTTTGGACAGGTAAAAATATAGAACCGGATAAGTATCGAATAACTCTATAATTATAATGTTGATATAAAAAATAAAAGCTATGTATCCTTTGAAATTTGAAGACATTCTTCGTCCTATGATTTGGGGTGGAGAAGAAATCAGCCGATTCAAACAGTTACCCGAAGTTCACCCCGGTATCGGTGAAAGTTGGGAAATCTCACAAGTAGGCGAACGTGTATCGGTCGTTAGCGAGGGGGAAGATAAAGGGAAAACGATTACGGAGTTGATTAAGCGCGACGGGGCGAATTTGCTGGGGAAGCATGTCGCAGCTCGCTATGCCGATAAATTCCCGTTGTTGATTAAATTTATCGACGCACACGATAATCTCTCTATTCAAGTTCACCCCAATGATGAGTTGGCGATGGCCCGGCACAATTCATTTGGGAAAACCGAGATGTGGTATGTCATCGACGCTAAACCGGGAGCAGGCCTCTATTCGGGATTTTCTAAGCAAATAACTCCCGCAGAGTATGTAGAGCGAATCAAAAATAATACGATTACCGACGTATTGCAATTTCATGAAGTGAAAAGCGGCGATGTGTTCTTCCTTCCGGCAGGCCGTATTCATGCTATTTGTGAGGGAATATTGATAGCCGAGATTCAGCAAAGCTCCGATATTACTTATCGCATATACGATTATGATCGTAGAGATGCGCAGGGCAATGCCAGAGAGTTGCATATCGAGCAGTCTATCGATGCAGTCGATTTTAAAATGTATGATAATTTACGAACCGATTATGCGGCCAAAAATAACGATGCTGTCGGTTTAGTCAAATGCCCGTATTTCGAAACGAATTTGATCGAAGTGGATAAAAGTGTGAAGCGTTCTGTTTCAGAACATGACTCGTTCGTTATCTATATGTGTATGGGAGGAAAAGTGCGATTGACCGATAGTAACGGTTACACGATATTTTTACATCAAGGACAAACCGCATTGATTCCCGCTACACTCTCATGGGTGACAATCGAGGCAGAAACTTCTGCGAAGTTACTCGAATGTTATATTCCCGAATAATGAAGTGATTTTTATAAAAAGAATAATGCCGGAGAATTATTCTTCGGCATTATTCTTTTGGTTATGATTGTAATATTTGCAATATGGGCGGATTCCGCATTCCAAGCAATTGGGTTTGCGAGCCATACAAATGTAACGTCCGTGTAGAATCAGCCAATGATGTGCGATGGGGAGTAGGTGTCCCGGAATATTTTTTACCAATGTTTTTTCTGTTTCGAGGGGAGTTTTTGAATGGTTGGTGAGTCCGATTCTGTTGGAGACTCTGAAAACGTGAGTATCGACAGCCATCGCTTCTTTGTTAAATACGACCGATGCTATGACGTTGGCTGTTTTTCGGCCCACTCCCGGTAATTTTTGCAAATTTTCTATTTCGGAAGGTACGACACCGTTGAACTGTTCGATGAGTGTACGAGCCATTCCCACCAAATGTTTCGATTTGTTATTGGGGTATGATACGCTTTTAATGTATGTATAAACTTCTTCCGGTGTAGCTGCGGCCAGATCTTGTGGAGTAGGGAATGCTTCGAATAGAGCCGGGGTTATCATGTTTACCCGTTTGTCGGTACATTGTGCCGACAGAATGACTGCAATCAGTAATTGAAATGGGTCGTGATATTGCAATTCGGTTTCGGCGATAGGTTTGTTTTCTTGAAACCATTTAATGACTCCGGCATATCTTTCTTTGGTAGTCATGGCGTTATAAAAATTTTATCATATGAAGACTATATTTCGCTAAGAAAAATCCTCCGAAAACGGCAATAATACCTCCGAGATTAGTACCGATGATATAAGATAGAGCACTATGGACTTTCCCTAAATTCAATAGATTCATCGTTTCCAAAGAGAATGAGGAGAACGTGGTAAATCCTCCTAATAATCCGACGAATAAAAAAGCTCTCAGATTAGGTGAAAAATCAAAAGAATAACAAAAAGCCCAAAGTATCCCGATGATAAAAGAGCCTGCTAAGTTTACGCATAATGTTCCCCACGGATAAGCCGGGAAAAGACGTTGAATTTCCGAAGCGATAAAAAACCTTGCAACAGAACCTATGCCTCCTCCCGCGAGAACACAAGCGACTTTACAAAACTCCATTCACATAAATTTTAATGAGCCGATTCGAATTCTTCGAGGAAACGTACATCGTTCTCAGAGAACATTCGTAAATCTTTGACTTTATATTTCAGATTGGTGACTCGTTCGATACCCATGCCTAATGCATAACCGCTGTATATTTTACTATCTATGCCACATGCTTCGAGGACATTGGGGTCTACCATACCGCAACCCAGAATTTCGACCCAACCGGTATGTTTGCAAAATGCACATCCTTTACCCCCGCAGATATTACAGGATATATCCATTTCGGCAGAAGGTTCGGTAAACGGGAAATAAGAAGGACGGAGTCGAATTTGAGTTTCTGATCCGAACATTTCTTTGGCAAAATAAAGCAACGCTTGCTTCAAATCGGCAAAAGAAACATTCTTATCTATGTATAAGGCTTCTACTTGATGGAAAAAGCAGTGTGCCCGGTAAGATATAGCTTCGTTGCGGTAAACACGACCCGGACAAATGATGCGGATAGGGGGTTGGGAGTGCTCCATCGTTCTTGTTTGTACAGACGAGGTGTGTGTACGAAGAAGAATATCGGGAGAACGTTGTATAAAGAATGTGTCCTGCATATCGCGAGCCGGGTGGTCTTCGGCAAAATTTAATGCTGAGAACACATGCCAGTCGTCTTCGATTTCGGGACCTTCTGCAATTGAAAATCCCAAACGGGCGAAAATATCGCATATTTCGTTTTTTACTAAGGAAAGCGGGTGTCTCGATCCTAACGGAATGGGGTAGGCTGTTCGTGTCAAGTCTATATTTTGAGATTCCGAATGGGTATCTTCGAATTCGCTTTTCAAGGCATTGATTCTTTCTGTTGCAAGAGTCTTCAATTCATTCAGTTGTTTTCCTACTTCTCTCTTTTGTTCGGCGGCGACAGTTCTGAAATCATTGAAAAGTTGAGAAATTTCTCCTTTTTTACTTAGATATTTTATACGAATATTCTCTAAATCTTCTGATTTAGAAACTTTTAATGCCTCGATTTCTGCTTTGATACGTTGGATTTTTTCAATCATACCTGTATAATTCTTATTTTTAAATGCAAATTTAATAATAAATGACTTCTTTTTGGGTGGATTTTTGAGAAATATTTTTTTTGACGAATAAAAAAGGGAATCTGCTGAAAAAATATTCCTTTATTACTAATTTTGTTATGAATTTAAGAAGTAACGATATGTCTGTCTCTCCATTTTTACAAAGCATACACGAGTTTGTCGAGGATAAAAAACTTTTAGATAAGTCTGGCCCGGTTATCGTCGGAGTGAGCGGAGGAGCCGACTCTATTGCGTTACTTCATGTCTTGAAGAGTTTGGGATATTCGTGTATAGTTTGTCACTGTAATTTCAATTTGAGAGGTGAAGAATCTTTGCGGGACAGGAATTTTACTCGGCAGATAGCTTTTGAGTGGAATTTGCCGTTCGAGGAGATTTCGTTTGATGCTTCATGTTATGCGATGACCAATAATGTGTCGGTCGAGATGGCTTGCCGCCAACTGCGATATGATTGGTTTGAAGAGAAAAGGAAACAATATCGGGCACAGGCGATAGCCGTGGCCCATCATCGGGACGATAGTGTGGAAACCCTGTTGCTGAATTTAATTCGAGGAACCGGGATTGCCGGTCTTACGTCGATGAAACCACGTAACGGATTTGTTGTGCGACCGTTGTTGACCGTTTCCCGTAAAGATATAGAATCGTATTTGTCGGAACATGGGGTGTCGTATGTTGTCGATTGTACCAATTTAGAATCGGTTTATATCAGAAATAAAATTCGATTACAAGTATTGCCTTTGTTACGTTCGATCAATCCGTCGGTCGACCATTCCATATATTCTTCTATTTTGAATTTGAGGGAAGTAGAATCGGTCTATAAAGTGGCTATACATGAGCAGGAGCAAAACGTGTTGGAATATAAAGATGAATATATTTATATTCCGGTGGAGAAACTGAAACAGCTTCCGTCGCCTAAGGCTTTCTTATTTGAATTTTTGACTCCTTACGGCTTTGTTTCCGAACAGATAACAGAGATAATATCGTCTTGTGGCGGTATTTCTGGGAAGGTGTTTTTATCTCGGAATTACAGAATCGTTAAAGACAGGGAATATTTGATATTGAAATCACAGGAAAGAGAAGAGGCCGGGACTGTGGTAGAGAAAATCGAAAGTCTCGAAGAATGTGGAACTTTGTTACACGGAAATTTATTATATCGATGTCTGGACAACGATGAAACGTATTGTTTCTCTCGTGATAAATCCTATGCTTGTTTCGACTTGGACAAACTTGTATTTCCGCTAATTATTCGCCGGTGGGAGACGGGAGATCGTTTTACCCCCTTTGGAATGAGAGGCAGCCGTAAATTGAGCGATTATTTTAGAGATAGAAAATATTCTCTAATCGATAAAGCCAATGCTTTGTTGCTATGTTCGGGAAATACGATAATATGGATATTGGGAGAGCGCGCGGCCGATGGATATCGAGTGACTGCGGATACAAAGAGAATAATCGAATTTAAATATGAAAAATAGTTAAATAATAAACTTATTTTTACATTTCTTGTTTTGTTTGACAAATCGGCCGTATATTTGTACGGTGAAATTGCGTAGTGAAATTCTGTACGCAGTAAATTCAAAAATCCAATAATTATATTTGTTCTTTCAGCCAGTATGAGTAATCATGCAGGTAGCTTTAATAAATATAAAGTGTAAATCATATTTATTTATTCATGTATAATATTTTAGAATTGAGCGCTAAAACTCTTGACCAGTTGAAAGTGATAGCTGCTGAAATGGGTATCCAAAAGATTGATGGTATAGAACAAGAAGATCTTGTCTATAAAATTCTTGATCAACAAGCTATTGATATGGCAAGTAAAGCTGCCGCTAATCCTCCTGCTCCGAAAAAGAGAGGTCCTAAACCTAAGAAAAATAAAGAGAAGCCTGTACTTGAAAAACCGAATGAACTAGAAAGTAAATCAAATATGGAGCCGACACCGTCTCCATCTGTGGAAGCGACAGGAGTGGAAGATACGAAAGAGGTGAAAAAGAAAGGCAGAAAGAAAAAAAGCGATGTAACGAGTGAAACCTCGAAAAAAGAAGATGCAAAACAGGATAATGTTACAGAAGTAAAAGATATTCCTTCTATTATAGAAGAGACTGGGTTATCTTCTCATCCCGCTTTGAAAGAGCCGGTAGCCGAACTATTTGAGAATTTAAAAGAAAGCTCTATGGCGTTGGTGGAAAATAGCGGTTCCAATGAAAACGAAGAGCTTCCTCAGCAAAGTACACAAGGAGGGCAACCCAAACAACGCAAACGGATACAAAAGAAAGCTCTTCCAGCTGAATTGATAAATGAAGCTCAAAACACACTGCAAACACCCTCGCCTTCTGTTCCGGTTACAACGCCTTCCACCCCGGTAGAAAACAAGCAACAGGAAATTATTCAACAACAGCCCGCTACCGCAAATCAAGGACAACAAGCACCGTTGCCTACATCGTCGTTACAGACATTCTTCCCACATAGCGAAAAGCAAAGATTTGTTCCGAGAGGACAGCGCACATTCGTCCCACAGAATAGGAACAGCCAGAATAATGCAGGAAATAACAATGGGCAAAACCAAAACTCGAATAATCAACAAACGTTTGTCCCTGAGCCGAAACCTGTCGAGAGACCATACGATTTCGATGGAATATTGACAGGTGTGGGGGTATTGGAGATGATGCCCGATGGGTATGGATTTCTTCGTTCGTCCGACTACAATTATTTGACTTCTCCCGATGATGTCTATGTTTCTCAATCGCAAATAAAGTTGTTTGGTTTGAAGACGGGCGATGTCGTTGAAGGACCTATTCGTCCTCCTAAGGAAGGAGAGAAATATTTTCCGCTGGTGAAGGTGGAGAAAATAAATGGTCGCACACCCGAATATGTTCGAGACCGTGTCCCGTTCGATCATCTTACTCCTCTTTTCCCCGATGAAAAATTTGATTTGACGAGTGGAAAATACTGTAATTTATCTACTCGTGTGGTCGATATGTTTTCTCCTATCGGTAAAGGACAGCGTGGATTGATCGTTGCACCTCCTAAGACGGGTAAGACCGTGTTGTTGAAAGATATAGCCAATGCTATCTCTGAGAATCACCCGGAGGTTTATATGATTATATTGTTGATCGACGAGCGTCCCGAAGAGGTTACCGATATGGCCCGTAGTGTAAAAGCCGAGGTTATCTCATCTACTTTCGACGAGCCAGCCGAACGTCATGTGAAAGTGGCTAGTATCGTATTGGAAAAAGCCAAACGTATGGTTGAATGTGGTCACGATGTTGTCATTCTGTTAGACTCCATCACTCGTTTGGCGAGAGCTTATAATACGGTTTCTCCGGCCTCCGGTAAAGTGCTCTCCGGTGGTGTCGATGCCAATGCGTTGCATAAGCCTAAACGCTTTTTCGGTGCGGCTCGTAATATAGAGAACGGGGGAAGCCTTACGATTATCGCTACTGCTTTGACCGAGACCGGTTCGAAGATGGACGAGGTGATATTCGAGGAGTTCAAGGGAACGGGTAATATGGAGTTGCAGCTCGATCGGAAATTGTCTAACAAACGCATTTTCCCGGCTGTTGACATCACGGCATCGAGTACTCGTCGGGACGATTTGTTGTTACCGAAAGACACACTCAACCGTATGTGGATATTGCGTCGATACTTGTCCGATATGAATTCGATAGAGGCAATGGAATTTATGCGAGACCGTATGGAGCGTACTTCTTCGAATGAAGAACTTTTGCTGTCGATGAACGATTGAGTATCGTAATAGATATAAAAAGAAGGCCGGTGAATTAGAA
>UMIZ01050575.1_pt1 | contig 21144 bp, 30 predicted proteins | sample 1965931 | NCBI WGS metagenome assembly UMIZ01 (sample SAMEA4836137, study PRJEB28245) | human gut metagenome | biome: gut microbiome; material: fecal sample | place: Denmark | collected 2008
AGATTCAATAGCTTTTAATATTTGATATGAATTACTAATGTTAGAGAACGCAAGCATTGGAACATTTAAACTTGCTTTTATATAATTTCCCAATAAAAAATTATCTGTTAATATTACTGTATCAGTATCTTCAAAAATATTGTTTTTAATTAATATGTTTTTTACTCCTGTTCCATTAATTTTGTCCTTGCTAGAAAACCACATATCCCTTGTATTGTTAAAAGGCTTATCTAAATGGACTGATAGTGCTTGTATTTTATGATTTTCATCAAAAACTGGTATAAATATACCTTTTCCAGCTGAAAAAGTCCATTTAAAATCTGCCTCTTTATAAAATCCAGGAATGCCTGATAAATCATACATTTTTGCAAGTCTATATGCAATTAATCTTCGTAGAATACATTTATTAGGTATTGTTCTATACATTTGTTCCTCAATAGTTAAATTTAAAAAGCCAAGTTTATTTAGTTTTTGCTTGCTGCTTTGTTCAAGTTTTAACATTTTCAGAAATGCAGTATATACTGCATTTCTTCTATCAATATCAGCAATTTCATTTATAGGGCTTATTGTTATATTACTTTTTTGAATCGAAAAACATTCTTTTTCTAATAACTCTTTATATGCTTTTTTAGTATCTATATTTCTCACTTTAGCATATAACCCTATTGAATATCCACCACTTCCACATCTACTACAACAATATTTATTATTTTGTATATTAAGGCTCATTGTTGCTATTTTACTATTTTTATTGTATCCGACAAAATGGACAAATTGCCTTATATTCATATCCTCTTGTTTCTTTTATTTCTAAACATAAGTGATATGCAACATTTAATATATTAATATGTCTTATTACTTCTTCATAATCTTTTCTATCCATAACATTTTCCTTTCAATCTTATCCTGCTACCTTTATATTTTCTATTTCCATATAATTTTCAAGTCTTTTTATAAATTCATTTGCTGTTTTTTGTATTTTTTCTCCTAACTCTAGTAAAATATTAATATCTCCATCAATCCATGAAAGTATATATTTAAAACTACAATTTGAAGTATCTAATCCCAAATGATCAGCCACAATATAAGCTACTGATTCTACAAATGTTTCTGACAAATTTCTTTCACTTTTATAATTAAAATCATCATAAAAAGCATGCGTTAGCTCATGAAGTAATGTGGAAGCCTTATCATCAATAGATAACATTTTATTTAATACAATACATTTCTCTTTTGGATTCCAATATCCTTGTACTTTTCCTAACCTTTCATTTTCTTTAATTTGAAATGGAGAAAATGCACATAAATTATAAAATAAATCATTTTTAGTATTCGTATTCATTACTTCATTTTCAAAAGGTAATTTTTTTCCTGTTGTTTGAGAAATATCATATACATATGTAGCTCTATATGTAATATATTCAATAACTTCTCTCTTTTCCTCATCATTATCTAATACTTTTTTCTCATATTTCTGTTTAATTGGATAAATTATTTGTATTCCTTTTGCACCATATTTTATTTTTCTTTCCATCTTCTGCCAAGTCTTAAAACCTGCTACTTTTGTTGCAGTTGGCATTTGAATATATATAAGAACCCTATTATTAAAACTATATGAATGAAAGTTTTTACTAAATTTCAGAAACTTCTCATATTCTCCAGATTTTATAATTTCTGTTATTCCTTTTTTTATCTTATCAAAAACAATTTCTATTTTCTTCTTTTTTTCACTCACTTCTTCCATCACTTTATGCTGCTCCTTTCAATATATTTTGTTCCCATTCTTTTAAGAATTTCAATTCATTTTCTGTAGGTTGATTATTATTTTTTATTCTACTTTGTACAATTGTATTATTTCTTACTTCAATTGTAACAAGAGATTTTTTTGGATTCTTTATTTTTCTCATAAAATAAATATCACATTCGCCATTAGCATATTTTTCTGCATAGGTTCTTACACAATTATTTTGTTGAGCACTCTCATCTTGTAAATCTTTTATACTTGTTGCTGGAAGTATAATGAATTTTTTATCTTTAAAAGTATTTTTTAATAATTCTTTACTTCGTGTTATTATTGCTAAATTTATAATTTTTGTATTATTAATTTTGTATTGTTTCTCTAGTTCATCATGCGAATCTTTTAAGTTTTTAGGAAAAGCATATTTATTGTTTTTTAAATCTAGTCCTAATGCTTTTGCAAATTTTAAATAGTCTGCATACATATGTATATCTATTCTATGACGTTTCATTTTTGAGTATTTTATAAAACGATTTAAACTAATGTATTTTGAAATTTCTTCAAAAGTATATGTTTCATCATTATAATAACCAGAAAAAGTCTCTAAATAATGAATTTTCTTAATATCAGTTTCTTGTAATATTCTTAATATTTTTAATTGCCTATATGTAATATTATTTCTTCTCATAAAAGGATAAAATGTTTTAGGAACACCAAAAATTGATTGAAAAGATCCTTTAGGATTACACCAATATGCATTTAAAGCTAATTTATATAGTTTTAGCTTAGCTAGCATTTCGACTTTCAATATCTCTGACGTATTTTGTATTAGTTTTGCCAAGTCTAAATAAAATGATGAGTGTTTTACAATGTCCCATATTCTACTATATTTAAAAGGTGTATCTTTTAAAGTATTTTTTATATTATTGGGAAATGGAATTGAATAATCAATAAGTGAATAATTACGAGTATATTCTCTCCATTTTCTTTCATCATAATAATTACTATGACATATATGAATACAACCTTGACACCTAGATACTCTATCATTTACATATACAGCTCTTTTACTTGTTTTGTCTGGAATTTCTCTTCCAAACTCTACAACTGATGATTTTGCTTGATGTTGTGAATCCATAGTTGTTTTTAATTCAAAATATCTTACAATTAAAGTATTATCAACTTTATCTAATATTGATAAGTAGTCTTTAAATTTATAATACTTTAAATTACTTCTTTTTATTAAATATTTATTATGGCATTGTGGACATTTTTCATATTCATTTATTCTTTTATTACTCACAAACACTCTCTTACAATTTGTACAAAAACATCTGCATTTACTTGATTTTATAATTAGATTATGAGACTTTGCCTGCTTTTTTACAAATTCATCCCAACCATTTGGTAAAATAAATTCTTCATCTATTCTTCTTAATATTTCTTTGTCTTTTACCTTTATATATCCCATTACTACAATACCTCCTCAAATATTGATACTTGTTCATCTGACTCTTTAATACCTTTTTCTTTATTTGAAATGCTTTCTTTTGAAGCATCTGTAGCACTCTTTATTTTCTTTTCTTCCTTTTTTATCCCTAATTCTTCATTACTCTTACAAAAATAAGTTATTGCCCATAGATATACTACTTTATCATTTACAGCTGCAACACCATTTTGAGCAAGTGTTTTAGCTTTTCCACATATAAATTCATACATACCTTTTATCGTTTTTTCTTCATTGTCAAACTTTTCTTGTAACTCATCCTTATCTTTTATATAATTGAATATTAAAACAACATTATAGTTGTTCATTTCAATTGTTTCTTGTTCTAATCTTTCTTTTCCTTCCATTTCTTTCTCCTTAAAAAAATGAGATAAGATTAAAAATTAATCTTATCTCTATAAATCATTCTACACATTTATTTAAGCAGCTTCTTCTACCACTTCAAAGAAATTAATATATCTATTTTTATTTATCTTTGTAGTAATAGTTTTCATATATTGCTTTATTCCTTTAATTTCATCTTGTGAAACATTTATTTCAATAATTTTTGCAATTTTAATTCCATATTTTGTTGGTGCTTTTACTAAATCACCTTTATTTACTGCTATACTCGTGAAATATGTATATTCTTTTCCTAAAAAAGTTCTAGGACAAAAATTATCTTCATATTTAACTTTTACTATATTCTTTTCCATTACTTTTTCCTCCATTAAAATGGCAAATCATCATCTTCAGCAACTGAAAAATCTGGTTCACCCAACGTTTTATTTTCAACACTTGGTGCAAATAATATTGAGTCATTTGGTTGCTTATTCTTAGATTCTATAAAATCAACTTCTTCTGCTATTACTTCTGTAATATAATGTCTTTGACCATTATCGTCATCCCATATCCTTGTCTCTAATCTCCCAACTACAGCAATTTGATTTCCTTTTACTATATACTTAGAAATATTTTCAGCCAATTTATTCCATGCAACAATATTAAAAAAATCAGCTTGTCTTTCTTCTCCTTGTTTGCAAAAACGTCTATTTACTGCTAATGAAAATGAAACTACCATTGTATTATTTGTTTGTGTATATCTTACTTCTGGATCTTTTGTTAATCGTCCTATTAAAATTACTTTATTCATTTTTATATCCTTTCTATATATCAATCTTAATCGTTATATATTGTAAAACTTCATCTCTAATTCTATACAATCGTTCAAGTTCAACAATACATTCTGGTTGTACCAAAAAAATTATTTCATAATAATATGCTTCTTTTTGTTTCTTTATTTCATATGGTATTTTTCTTACTCCAATTTCTCTAAAATTTTCTATTTTGCCATATTCATGCATACATTTTTTCACCATGTTTACTATTTTCTTTCGTTTACTATCTGTTAGTTTGGTATTTAGTAAAAATATTGTTTCATATCTATTCATCTTATCTTAATCCTTTCATGATTATGCTGCATCCTTAAAAATATATTCCTTATTATGCTTTTCACATTTTTCTCTCATCTTTCTTTGATTAAAATAATATTCTTCTAGAAATTCTTCTCTAAGATATTTTATTTTTTTCTGATGCTTTGATAATTTAAACATATTTGTATATTTTCTAATATCCTTTTTTTTCATTGACACAATTTTATTATTTTTTTCTGATACAACTAAAAAAGTCCCAATCAATATATAACCACTAAAAATTCTATTTTGCTCCGTATAATCTACATTCTTAGATAAATAAATAGTATTACTTTCATTTATTTTAATCATCTGCAACTCTTTTCCTAATAAAGCCTTTATAAACTTAATATTTGCAGGAATTTTAGCTTGTTGTACTTCTTTTCCTGGCATTACTAATAAACATTTTACTTTCATTCGTCTTTCTCCTCCATTTTTATAATTAAGACTATGCAACCAATTGCATAGCCTTTGTTCCTTCATAATTTGATATTTTTAGATCCATTGACTTTTCAACTCTAGAAACTACAATTTGGGTATTACCCGCAAATTCTTCTATAAAATCATAATCAGCACAACTTTCGCTATCATCAACAAAAAGCATAAAATTAATTCCAGAAATTTTATTTAGCATATTACTGATTTCTAGGGATGTAGCAATAGTTTCAGACCTAGATAGATTTTTAAATTCATTTGATTTATACGTAATAATAAAATCTTGTTTTATTTCTCCACTATCTTTTAAAATACTATAATATTTAATACTTACATTTTTTAAATGTTTTGTTGCAAATTGCATTTTTGCCTCAATATAATTAATAAGTAGTTTCTGTGCGATATCTTTTGCTTTCTTTATACTATCAATACTTTTATATAAATCAGCAATACTTTCTTGAAATTGTTTTATATCTTCCTTTGCTTCTTGAATATTATTTTTCTTTATCTTAATAGATGTATTAAATTGTTCTACTTCTAGTTTTTCTTTTTCTAATGCTTTTATTTGCATATCTACTTGCTTAATTTTTTCATTTTGTTCTTCAGAATTTTCATTTCCTAATGCATACAAATTACATTTTTCAATAGCTTGTCTTTTCTTTAATTCTTGCAATTCACCTTCTAATTTAATTTTAGTAGAATAATCATTTTCTAAATCACTTTTCATCTTTTGAATTGCACTTATCCTTCCAATATTATTTAATTTTTGCTTACATGTTGGACAACAAGAAATTGTTTCATTTTTTAATGACATATAAATATTTTTTCCTTGAATCATTTTCTTACTTATATTTTCTATTTGAACTTTATAATTTTCTATTTGTTTGTTTATATCTTCAATAACTTTTATTTGTTTTTCCCTGTTTTCAATTTTTTTATCAGATTTTAGAAAAGACACTTCTTGAAGTAATAAATCTAATTCTTCTTGTTTATTAAAATCTTTTGTTTCTTCTAGTTTTTGATTAATAATATTTTCAGCATAAGCAATTTTACCTTGATAATTTTTTATTTTATCTTCATACATTAATTTATTTGAATTTAATTCATTAATATACTTTGTTACATCTGTAGGGCAACCTTCTAAAATATTTTTTTCCTCATTATCTAGTTTCTCATATATTTCTCTAATATCTATATTCGGTAAATACTTATCAAGTAAACTCTTTTGCTCTGATGGTGAACGACTAATAAAATAATTTGAATTTAGTATTGATAATAATAACTTCTTATCTTTATAAAAAGCTATTAATTCTTTTTGTTCTATTTGCTTTTCATCTAACAATAAAAAATTATTAAAATTGTTGTATCTATTTTTTTGTCTCTTCAATATATGCTTAACTCCAAGATTATCTATAAAATGTAATTCTACATAGCAACTATCTGCATTTTTATTTCCAAGGAAAACTTTATCATCTCCTGTTAAATTTGTTCCTAAAAAGCCCCATACAATCGCATATAATATATTGGTTTTTCCCTTTGCATTTCCACCTGTAATTAAAGTTGTATTATATAAATCGGTTTCAAACTCTTCTTCAAATTTTCTAAACCCTCTCGTTTTTATTCGTGTAATTTGCATTTTTATTTTTCTCCTTCCTCTTCAAACTTTTTTAAATATTTTCCATTAATCCAATCTTCTGTTCCATCAATAAATTTTATATTGTAGTCTAAGAAAAATGGATCTCTACATATAATTTTCGCAATTCTATTTTTGTAATATGTTCCTCTTTCCTTTCCAAATCCATTTACAATAACAATTTCATTATTTTTAAATTTATTAAACATTATAATTCCAAGACTTACAATATTCTTTTAACTTATCATTATCAATAAAACAAAAATCTATTGTTTGTGGATTTTCTGTCTTAAGAGTATCTAAAACATAAAAATTACATGGAATCCTATTTATAATTTCTTTAACAATACCTAACTTCATTAGAAATTCAGTTATATGTGAATTTTCAGAATAATTTTTTATTGCAACTATACTTGGAGTATAAAAAAAACTATCATCGTATATAGTACAATCCATAATTGCTCCTTCGGCATTTTCAATTCTTATCTCCATAGCCATATTATTTCTAATATAACTTCCTACTATAAAATAACAATTTTTATAGTCTTTATATGTAAATGTTTTCATTTTTTATTGTTCTCCTTACTTTTTTTCACTAAACTATTGACTTTTTTTAGATTCATATCTTATACTATTCGTATAGTGATTTTCTTTTAATATGTAGTAGTATATTTGCCTATGCTACTATTTTTTTTGGTACTTTTCGCAAAATTTCAACTTTTTTTGCAATAATATATTCATCAAATTTTTCAATTTCAACAGCAAGTTCCGTTCCTATATCACATGTTTCAATTTCTGCCATATATTCTGGATTTATAATAATTTCCATTGTATTATCTTCAATATCAACAACTTTGGCTATTAAATATTTTGTATCTACTCCTCTTTTTTTGAAATTCTGATATCTAGTCTCATATAAATAATAATGTGTTTTATTTGTATTTTCATTTTTTATTGAATTATCTGTCGCTTGATTTTGCTTTTCAATTTCTTGTACTTTTTCTACCTGACTTGTTTTCTTATCTTCTTCTGAAACTAATTTATTTTTCTTACTTCTTTTTGAAGTCAATTTTGGAATATTTGTTTCTTCTTTGTTTTCTTCTAATGGTAAAGCTCTATCTTCAATCAATTTGTTTTCACTTAAATTATTTAAATCAAAATCTTCTGTCTTTAAAATATCTAATACATAGTTATTATATTTTTTTCCTTCAGCTGATATTTGTTCTTTTTGAGTCAAAAATAGAGTATAATCACCTTTCATTGTATTTCCTAAATACTTTTGAAAATTAATATACTCTTCTAATCTAGTTATTGATTCTTGACCTGTTATTTTCATAATCCATATTCTGTCCTTGCTAATTTCCGGTAATAAAAATTTTAATGTTCCTTCTCTATTACATGCTGGTTTTTGACACCCATTCTGAATACTTCTATATTTGCAGTTTTCAGAACATTTAATATCTTGCCATTTGTTTGAAATTTTTTGTTTACCATCTTCTGAACCTTGCATACAATAACATACAGCACCACTTTGATTATATCTAATCTTTCTTATAGATAATGGGTTTTCATCAAAAAATCTAATCTTTAAACTCGTTTGTTTTTGATATTTTTCATTAAATTTATTAAGTAAAAAATTCATATTATCATTTCTAATTTTTGCAATAAAATATCCTAATTCTTTTACTTTTGTTTTATTATCTACAATTTGTTTTTCTCCATGTTGTACTCTTCCCACTATCGGCAAATTCATTCTAGCCACTTGTTCCATATTTTTTTCTTCCTTTCGATTTGTTTTGTGTAAAAAGATTTATTAAAAAAATCCTCCTTTCCCTATTCTAGGTATAAAAAAATAGAAAGTAATTAATCTATAAGGGGGATTATAAATTAACTCTTTCTTTATTTATATAAGTACACAAATAATCTATATTATATTTGTTTACTAATACCTATTTTATGCTACATATAAAATGTAGAATTATTACTACTAACTATTATTTAGTAGTTATGCCACAATATTTGTGGATAGTTATAATTTTAAACTATAACATTATCTTTATACACACTTATATTTTACATTTTATAAAAACAAATATCAATAAACACATATTAAAAATTTTTTTACTTAATTTTTCAATACTTTCGAAGATTTTTTATATGGTATCTTTTATTTCTACTTTATAATTGTATTTATAGTTTTTTATTTTTTTCCAACTACCGAATTATAATATTATTTTGTATTTAATTGTTTATTTAACTTATTTGTCAAAACCTTTTGTTTAATCATGTGTATAATATATATCACTATTGCTATTATAATATATAAAATAACTATATTACTAATATCTAAATCTGTAGAATATTTTATATCTGTTGAACCTATATTATTAATTGACTTATTTAAAAACATTTCATAGCCTATATTAAAAAGTGCTATAAGCATAACTAATATTATGAAAGCAATTACTAATTCAATAAATACTTGTTTTTGTGGTATATTTTGAATTGCAACTATATAAATTACAATTCCTAATATAACCCCTGTTATTAAAGAAAATAAATATACTTGTATAATTCTACTTGTTGAAAATTTACAAATAAATTGATATAACAATATTTCATCTGCAGGATAATCTTCTCCATATAACTCTTTTTCTTCGTTAATTTTCTTATTGATTTGATCAACCTGTTCTTGATAAACTTTTCCTATTTCTACTAATGTTTCTGAATCTCCATCCAAACTATTTATTACCTCTAACTGGATCACTTCAGGAATTGATAATAAAAATAATGCTGTAGTTCCTATAAATACCGATATTATAATTGTATATAAAATTGTTATTAGTAGTTTTTTTATTGAAAATGTTTTAAATTCTAATTTTTTCATATCACTCACTCCTATCTTTAAGAAATTTCATAATTTCTGCAGTTCTTCTTCTCGAAACGTTTTCTTCGTTTCCATCTTTAAATTTTACTACTATTCTTCCAATAATACTTGTATTAAAACATTTTACATGTTTTATATTTATAATTGTTGAATTAGATATTCTAATGAATTCTCTTGAAGGAAGCACGTCTTCGAGATAATACAATTTTTCTTTTATTAAGAAAATTCCATCTTTCGTTTTACAAAAATTATTTTTTTCTTCACTAAAAAACATTATCACATCTGATACATTAATTATGAAAATATCATTATTTCGCATAGCAATTATTTGTTTTATTACATTAACATTTCTTGCTAATAATTCATTTTCTAATCTTTGTACTTCTTCATTTTTTTCTGGTGCATTAATGCATACTTCAATCTCTTGAAATTCACTTGAAATATTAGTACGTACTTTAATCTTCATTTTTTTGCATCCTCCTTGAAATTATTATAGCAATAATTATTCTTCTTAGCAATGTTTTGGTATTATATTAAGATAACTGTAGTCTTTTCTTAGATAACTGTACTTTTCTTTTAGTCTTATCATTATATTGCAGAGAAATTTTAGTAATTAAATATATACTTTTGCATAAAAAAAATAATAAGATATTAATCTAATAATTAATACCTTATCACAATAGCATAAATCTCCTATTTTTTCTTCATATAAATTGTAATTTGTATAAAACTTCATATCAAATTCTTTTCTCTTTTATTTCCTGTATATAATCCTTCTGTGCATTTTCCGACTATAATATATCCTGCTTTTTCATAATAGTTATTTAAAAATTCATTATTTTCTGCACAATCCAATCTAAGCTTTGTTTTTTTATTATATATATTTATATCACAAAAAACTGGAAAAGACTAAACAGAATTTAATTTTTTCCAGTTTTTTTATAAACTTTAAGACACTATTCTTTTTTTACTACCAAGCCCATCCATAATAATTAGAATCTCCGATAAAACCAGGATTACAATCATCATGTCCAGCATTAAGTACTTCTTGTCTTGCTTCTAAAACACAATTCAATACAGATTTTGAACCTAATTTACCACAGAAGTTAATTATAAATTCATATGAAGTTCTAGTACTAACACTATTATTATTTCCTACAAAACATCTACCACTATATCCTTTAGTTTTAAAAGCCTTAGCAAAAGCATCTGTTGAAGACGTTAAGCAACCAGCCAGATATACAAAATGCCAGTTTCCTGAAACTTCTGAAGAATAAAGTGTCCAATTTTCACCATCTGTTATTGCGTTCAAGAAATTTCCGTTTTCATCTTCAAGACCATGTGCAGATATAAATAATCCATATAAGCTTTTATGATTAATAACCCACATCACATCCTCTTTTTTCACCCAACCAGTATGTGGTTGGCAAGCATATGGTTGCACATATCCTAATCTTTCAAATGCTTCTGCTGCAGCATCTGCTCTTTCAGCTGCTTTATAGAATGTTGGAACTAAAGACATTGCTCTTGCACCATCAGCCATTTTGGTATCTCCACCAAGAATTTCTCCTGTTTCAGCATCCACCATAATTATGGTATTTCTTTCAATAGTTATTTTCCATGCAACTCTTATAAAATCTGCCTCCTCATATGGACCACCTTTTTCCCAATAAAAATTTGGTCTAAATGTAGTAAGTTGTGCTAAGATATCACTAGAATTAACATTTTGATTATACATTTTCTTTGCAATTTCAATTGCTTGTTCCTCTGTAACTATTACATTTATGCTTTCTGGCTCTATAGTATTTCTAGAAAATAACATTATTGACCCATCTTTAGCATCAATTGAAACAGTTGCAACATCATATGGATTCACAACATTATCAAATAATATCTTATTCCATGTTATATTCCAAACTCCTTCTATATCATTATTACACTCCACCATCTTGTACTCTTGCAAATTGTTTACTGAAACTATATCATTTAATGTATCTTGAATTTGTTCGATATTTTTTATTGAATATTCAATTTGTGGCAACTCTTGAAACTCTACATAATCTCTTTTATCTTTATCAGTTTGCGGAAAATCTTCTTTATTTTTAAAACATACTATATTTCCTTCACTATTAAAGTCAATTTGAACGCTATCATTCTCTAATCTTCTAATTTCTCTATTTAAATATTTGTCTTTAATTAAATAAACATCATTATACTCGTTAATATCAGCATCTGACACATTATATACCAACATTGCCTCTTTAGCCGCATCATTTATTAGTTCTTCTTTTTTTAAATATTGTATACTTATTTTCTGTTCAAGCTCGCCTGTTTCAAAATTATATTCATGACGTTCTACTTTATCAAGTACTTTGTTTTCAGTATTATTAGAAACCAAAATATAATTTGCGAAAACCCCATTAGAAAACAGAACAATACATAGTGTTAATACAAAAAATATTGTAAAAATTATTTTTTTTGTATTTTTCATAACATATCCCCTCCTAAAAAATATTATTTATAACAAGAGAATTTACAAAAAGTTATTACTTTTCACAATTCTCATATTATCATCTTTTAGTTTTCATCACTTAATAAAACATTTGAATTATCAACCTTTAATGCAAAATATGGTTTTTCTTTTTGGCTTTCTTTTAAATACAATATAAAATCATCATCATAAATAAACTTTCTACCATTTTGTGGTCTAATTCCTTCTAATACTTTTATCAAAGCTTCACTCTTAACACTTCCTCCACAATTATTCAATTCAAATTCTATTGTTTGAAGTGCCTGTTCAATATATAAATCTGTTCCTTTTATCATTCTTCCACAAAGTTCATCATAATTTATTTCGTTCTTTACTTTTATAAATGGTACATTTAAACTATCAGCTTCATCCCACTCTTTATTACCATTATACTCAGCCTGTTTTTCTAGCATTTTTTGATAAATTTCTTCAAAAGATTTATTTATATCTGTTGTTCTATACAAAAAAACTTCATCATTCTCTTTAGTCTTTAACTTTATAGCAAAATCTTCGCTTGAATTATAAAATAATATTTCTATATTTTTACTTGCTTCTTGTGAAGTGTTGGGATTAATCCCAAAATATTTTACTTTTTCTTCTGAATTTCCAAATATATCATCATTTAATGTTGGAAACTTTTCTAAATAATTAAATTCTTTTTTTAACATTGCATATAAAATAAATGCATCTGGATTTTTCCATTCCACTTTATCCAATATTTCACTATTTTCATTAAATTTTTGCTTTATTTCATTTTCGATTTTTATTTTTAAATCCTGTGTTGCTTTTCCATGCGTCTTAAAATATGAATTAGAATTTAAATCATTTATAGTAAATGTTTGTTTATTTAATTCGTCTGCTAAAGCAGATGGACCATCTTCAAATTCTATTTTTTGTTTAATAACATCATTCATAAAATCATTCCATACTAAATTAAATGTTCCAACCCATACTTTATTTTCATCAACTGATGATAATTTACTTGTAAATGTAGGTGTTAATTCTGCTTTTCCATTATTTTTTTTAAAAAATTTCATTATTCCATATACACTTCCTGTCAACAAAATACTTATACATAATACCAAAATAATAATTTTTGAAGATTTACTCATTTCATCAAATCCTTTCTTTAGCAGGATTTTTCTTAATTGCATTTTTCCTCTATGTACTAAATTTTTTGTATTTTGAATTGTTTCATTTAAAATATTTGCAGTTTCTTCATAAGATAATCCCGCAATATTTATAAGATAAATAGCATTTCTATATCTTTCATTTAAAAGATCTATTGACTCTAATAATTCTTTTTTAGTTTCTTCTTTTGATACAATCTCTAACAAATCTTTTTCAATTTGTTGATTTCCATTAAAAACATATAATTCAGTTATTTCAGTTCTTCTTTTTTCTTTTTTTATATAATTAAATGACTTGCTTTTAGCAACAAGATATATATAATATTTAAAAGATGTATTTTCTTGCATTTTATTTTGCATAACATATATAAAAGTTTCTTGAGTTAAGTCCTCTGCAATTTCATAATCTTTTACTATTGTATAAATAAAATATTCAATTTTGCTTTTATATTTATCATAAAGAAATTTAAATGCTTCTTTTTCCCCATTTAAATAATCATTGTACAATTTTTTATCTAAATCTTTCTCCATTTTTTACCTGCTTTCATATATATAGAACACTAAAGTATAAAAAAGTTTCAAATTATTATAATTTTTTTCATTTTAGCACATTTGATAAGATATAAAAATAGACTAACCTTAAATAAATCTATTTTTATCAAAGTCAAGTCCACTTTCTATATTAATTAAAACCTCATTATTACATTTTTCAAATTTCAATAATTTATAGCTTATGCATCAAATAAGGAACAGATTGATATATATCTACCTGTTCCATTATTTTCTATTCATTTTCTTTTAATTTATATTGACTAATATCTGGTTCTGTAAAAATTGAATCTTCTACCATATTAAACTCGTATTGTCTTTCATTTTCTATACCGGATTCTATCGTCTTTACAAGTAATCCTGTTTCTTTATCTATATATACTTCTGTATCTTCATAACTTAAAGATGTTAATGACATAAAATTTTTAACAACATAACATTCTTTTTCATTATATTCAACAGATTTTATTCTGGCATTTACACATCCAAAAAATGTTTGCCACTTACTATCATTTTCTAAGTAATTAGAAATCACCAAAGGCATTATTTTTCCATTATTTAATTGTGCAATTTTTGACTCTTTTGTTTCTGTAAAAGTATCTGTTCTTTCTCCATTATCATACATTGATATTTTTGTTAATTCACTATCTCTCTCTCGTTCAATAAAAACAACTTGTTTGTTATCTTTTTTATAATAATCCATTTTTACAATTGTCCCATTTGTTTCAGTTGCAAATGATTTTATATGATAATTTATGCTATTATTGTATTCTGCAATTTTATCCTGTAACTCTGTTATAATTACATAATTTCTAATTGTATGAACAATAAGAAATACAAGAAACATAGTAATTAATATTAAAACTATTTTTAATACATTTTTTATTATTTTCTTCTTTTCCATATACATTCCCCCTCTTTAGTGCAGCCTAGCGATCATAAGCACTTTCGCTTTTAGACCTATGGCTTTGCGTCATAAACTTTCGCCTATTTTGCTATATATATCCATATTATAACATATTTTAATACTTTTTGCAACTTTACAAAATTTTATTCAAAATACGATTCTTTATAAATTTTTTTTACTTCAGCATTAACAATTTATTTCTCTTTATATAAAATTCAACTTGAAAGGAGTTGATAATCTATGATAAGTAAAGAAGATATTATTTCCACACTATATGAGAGAAATCAATCTAATGGTGCATTTATTTTAGATACTGAAGAATTTAGTAAGTGGAAAAAACAAAAATCTAGTAATTTTGAGAAACTAACAAATTTTATTTCTCAAAAATTAGATTCAAATTCTAAAGAAGAATTTGATAACATTGTTGATGAATATCTTGAAGCCGAAGAAGCATGTGTAGCTCTTTATCTAGAAAATTCATACAAAGTTGGTTTCCTAGATGGCTTAAGCATATTCCGTATGTTTTAATTTCAATAATACTCTATATAATAGTATAGAGTATTATTATATAAAAAAACAAATGTAACATAACTACACTTATGATACATTTTTACTTATTTTCTTACAGGATATAATAAAAAAATGTAACATAAACAAATAAATTACTATCATAAAAATGTAACATAAACGAATAAAGGAGATTTTTAATGGAAAAATTTATTTTATATATGAAAGAACAAAATATTTCAGATAATACTTGCAATAGTTATGCAAATGATATTAAACTATATAAAAAATATTATAAAGATTCTTTTGGAGAAGATCTTACAAATTTAATTCATGAAGATATTTCAATGTATCGCAGTTATTTATTAAAACACAATATAAGCGCTATAAGCATAAATAGGAAAATATCTGCTCTAAAAATGTATAATGAATTTTTAGTACATGAAGATTTACAAGAAAAGGTAATTATTATAGATAAAGACTATATAAAAGTTCAAAAATCAATGATACAAAAACAACTTCCATCCGAAAGAGATATAAACATGTTAAAACATTTTTCTTGTAGAGATAAAAAAAATTCAAAAAGAGATTTCTGTATTATAATACTACTTTTATATGCTGGTTTAAGAGAAAGCGAATTGGTTAATTTACGTATCGTTGATATAAAACTTGAAGAAAGATTTTTAAATATTATTGGTAAAGGTAACAAGTTTCGACAAGTTATGATAAACAACCTAATGTATAATGCTTTAAAAGATTATTTAGATGAACGTCAAAACATGAATATAAAAAACCCATATTTAATAATTGGACAAAAAAACAAACAGACGTCAAAACCATTGAATCGAAATTTTTGTAATAGACTATTAAACAAATATAAAGAAATATGTAAAATCAATTACCTACATCCACATTTATTAAGAAGTTACTTTTGCAGTAATGCACTTCACAATGCTGGATATACTATTGAACAAGTAGCAAATCAAGCTGGACATAGTAGTTTAAATACAACAAAAGGTTATCTAATTTCAGAGCAGAAAGATTTATTGAAATTATCTAATTTACTATAATTTTATCTTATTTAGGAGCTTTTTTAGGAAGCTCCATTTTTCCCATTATTTTCAATATTACTATAAAAATAACACTTTTCTAGTATATTAGACATTACATACATAGAAAAACATCTTCTCATCTTTTTTCGCATCAAAATATTTTAATTGTTTTATATACTCTGGTGCATTTTCAACCATTCCATCATACAAAATCTCATTGTTTTCATCAATAACTCTTATATCCAAAGTCCTTATAGAACCAATTGTCAAATATAATTTTTTTTCTTGTTTTTCCATATTATCTTCCTTCTACTATTTAATATAAATTTCTTTCTATATATTTATATATATCATATGAAAATAAAATTTTCAAATCAAATTTCCAAAAACAAAGAGCAATTATTAAACTAATTACTCTTTTTACTCGTATTATTATTTATTTCCCCACTTACATATCCATCTATAGTTGCTATGCACCTATAAAGCATTCCTAATTTATTTGAATCTGCCTTATTAATTATATTTAACACTGCTCTTTTAATTGTTAATGTATCATTATCCTTTTTTCCATATAAAATATAATCCGTATCAATTCCTGTTGCTGAAGCAATTTTATCAAGAGTTGATATACTAAATAAAAATTCTCCCCTTTCAACTTGTCCTACACATCTTGTTGTTAAATTACACCTTTTTGCAAAAGCCTCCCTAGACTCATTAAAATATTCTACTCTGATTTCTCTAATTCTTTCCCCTATAAGTATCTTATCTAGAGCCATTCTCCAAACCTCCTAAAGCATCTGTTCACACAAGATATTTTACATTCTTTTTGTAAAAGATTATATACTTTAAAACTCTAAAGATTTATACTTTGCCAAAGTAATATCTTTTTTAAACTTCTGTATTATCAATGCTTTTAGGTTTTTGTATCATAAAAATACCATATTTTCCTATCTTTCACGATACAAAATTCGACATTTTTCATAAACTTCTTACTATATAATGCCATCATGGGTTTGATAGACCTGTTTTAGATGAATGTATCTCTAAAGATATGGTAAAAGTAACTAGAGAAAAATTTATAGCTTAAACACGTCTATTAAGCCATTTTTAATATACAATTAAAAATTTTAGTAAAGGAGGTTTTTATTTTTTTGCGTTCCTCTTTAATAGGAATGTCAAGCCTAAATCGTAGATTTAGGAGGAACGCTTATGGAAAATAAAAGCATTCAAAGTAAAAGGTTTGATAGTTTCCTTAATAAAACTATTATCTTATCTTCAAAAAGATATTATAAAAATGAAATAACAAAAGACTTCAAAGAACTAAAGATTATAGATGACGAAAATTATTCTGAATATATAAAAAAATATATCCAATACGATGAAGTCTATAATTTTGATTTTATAGACAATTTTAAAGCTGATTTTGAAAACATTGAGCTTGTTTGTGCTCTTAAATCACTGTCAAACATTGAGTTGACAGTGATTTTTTTATTATATCAAGAACAACTAACAAGTTCTGAAGCAAGTAAAATTTTAAAAATATGCTCTGATTCTGTTACCAGAATTAAAAGAAGAGCTTTAAAAAAAATAAAAAAATATTTGGAGGAAAAATAATAATATGGATAAAGAAACTTTATATGAATTAGGAAAAAAAGCTAAAAATGGTGATGAAATTGCTTTAATAAAAATAATCGATAATAAAAGAAATATGATAAAAAAATATTCTTTTGGAGATGAAGATAGATATCAATACATAATAGAAAGGCTTATAATTGGCATTAAAAATTATAAATTTTAAATAATTTAATAAGATGGTCGGATTTTCACTTCAAATCGTATGTAAATATAGTGAAGGGCAAATTAAAAGGAAGCACTATATTCTAGACAGATAAGACAAGCTCTTATCTGTCTAATTTATTTTATGAAAGGAGTGAATCTCATGTTTTTTAGATTTGTATTACTAGGAATATGTCTTACTTTTGTCTTATTCTTTATAGAAGTAATATTTCCAAAACTAACATCACAATTTAATCTTCATAAAGAACAAAAAAACAAGAAACAAAAACAAGAAAAATTTAGAAAAAAAATGAAAGAATTAGAGATTAAATAATTTCTCTAATAGCCTTGTCGTATCAAAATAGTGTCGACAAAAAATTAACCATAGGTGATAAATAATAAAATGGAAAATTCAAAAGAACTAATTATAAAATATTTTTTCAACGAGCATCTAAAAGTAAAAGAAATTGCTGAAATAATACATACATCTTCTAGTTACATTACAAAAATTATTAAACTAGATAAAAGATATCTTGAAGAAAAAGAATACAGAAATAATAAATCTAAAGAAAAAAGAAAAAAAGATCAAAATAAATTTATAAAAAATAAAAGAGAACAAAAAAGAATTTATGATAATTTTGCTTTTGTTGAAGAACAACACAGACTAGCATCTTTGGAACTTTCAAAAACAAAACATTTAAGCAATGAAACTTATCGAAAATGGAACATTAGTGCTTATAAATACAACCCTTCAAAACATAGGTATGAATTTGATGAAAACCTTGGGCGTTCGTCTGATATACCTAAATATATTAAAGAAAGGTAAAGAAAAAATGGAAGAGAAATTATTAAAAGTTTTTAAATTAGCTGATAAATTGAACACAAAACAAAGTAATATTTTTGCGGAAATTCGTTATTCAGCAAATGAATCACAAAAATTAGAACTACTTATAAGATCAAAAAAAGATTATTCATATATTGAAAAATGCGAAATTACTATAACAGAAAATTCCGAAATTAAATGGGATAACATTATTACACTTTTTGAAACTTTTGTTGGGGGTGTATCTTATGAATAAAAAAGAAGCAATTGCTTATGGTCAAATAGCTTTTGAAAGTATGATGCACTCTGATTTTAAAGGAGAATTAAGTGTTGCTAACTTTGGCATAGAAATGAAACAGGCCTTCAAAATGTATCCAAGAAATATTGTAGTGAGCATTGCAGAAAGTAAAATTTATGCAGAAAAGAAATTAAAAGATTTGAAAAAACGGATGTGATACAGATGAATAATAATGAAAAACTAGGATTAAATGTTAGTGAAGCTGCTGATTTAATGGGCATAAGTAAAAATCTAATGAATGAATTAGTAAAATATCCTGATTTTCCATGTATTAAATTTAAAAGAAGGATTGTTATAAATAGAAACAAATTACAAGATTGGTTTGATAAAAATTCTGGTAGATTTTTTGTTTAACATTGTGTTTTTATAAAAATTACTATATAATAGAAAATATTAAATATTGCGCTTTTTACTTTTTAATGTTCTCTATTTTAATAAATGGAGGCAAAAAAATGGCAAAAACTTCACCCAAACAACCTGCAAAGAAGAAGAGAAATACAAGAGGAATGGGCTCCATAAGAGCAAAAAATGGTGGTTATGAAGGAAGAATCACCGTAAAAGTAAATGGTAAACCAAAACAAATTTCTTTATTTAATAAAGATAAAAGAATTCTAGTTCAAGAAATGATAAAGGCAAAACAAGAATCGAATGATAATGAATACATTGAAAAAGATAAAATAACACTTGAACAATGGTTAAAAAAATGGATTCGTATTCATAAAAAGCCTTTTGTTACAGCTAGAACTCTACAAGGGTACATTGAAAAAATCAAGGTCAATATACTTCCATATTTAGGCAATTATCCCATCCAAACTCTTGATAGAATGATTTTACAAGAATATTTCTCTGATTTAGCAACAGGTAATGAGAAAAAATCAATAAAAAAATATTCACCTAAAACCATTAGGGAAATTAAAAGTATTTTAAATATGGCATTCAAGGATGCTGAAATAGATAAAATCATAAAAGTAAATCATATTCCTACAATAAAGACACCAAGAGTTCAAAAGAAAAAGAAAAAACCAACATTAACTCCAGCAGAACAACAAGAATTTATAAAAATAATGTTATCTGAAAATAATGGATTATGTTATATTTTTATTTTAAATACTGGGCTTCGACCTGGTGAAAGTGGTGGTATAAAATGGAAACATTATAATTATGAAAATTCAAATATACAAGTAATGGACAACTATGGAAAAATAACTTATTATGATGATGATTTTAACAAGTTGGAATCTACTTACGAAGAAAAAAAATTAAAAACACAATCTAGTTATCGAACTATACCTTTGCAATGCTGGTTAAATGAAATTATGCACGAATATATGTTACTTGTTATGAAAGAAAAGGGATATACTAAAAAAGAACAACTTGACAATAATTATATGTTTGTGAATAGTTTAGGAAATGCTCTAAGTAGTGACTATTTGTGGGATACTTTAGATAAGATATTAAAACGACATAACTTTAGACATATAAGTGTATATCAAATTAGACATTTATTTGCAACAAGATGTGTCGATGTCAATATACCTATAAATCAAATAAAACAATATTTAGGACACGCACTAGCAAGTACAACTATGGACTTTTATGTAGAGTATGATGAAGATACTAACAAAAAAGAAATAGAGAAACTTGGAGACATCAATAATGTAAATATTATTCCAAAAAGATTGGAAAGCATAAATAATAATTTGTCCCTAATAAAAAATGCAGTTTAAGGGACATTAAAGGGACATTGAAAAAAAACAGTAAAATTTAGCAATAGAGGAAAACTCTACATAGGTTGCAGGAGTAAGAATAAGAAACGTTTTATAAAACAATTCTAAAGAAACATATTGCCGGGCTCATAACCCAAAGGTCGATAGTTCGAGTCTATCCCCCGCAACCAATTCCAGAGGCTTTTAGCCTCTTT
>UMIZ01020016.1_pt1 | contig 19921 bp, 43 predicted proteins | sample 1965931 | NCBI WGS metagenome assembly UMIZ01 (sample SAMEA4836137, study PRJEB28245) | human gut metagenome | biome: gut microbiome; material: fecal sample | place: Denmark | collected 2008
CAATTAATGGATTGGCTTTCCTTTTAGCCTTAAGATAAGCTTTTCTCCTTTTTCTTTTATCTAGTATCTTATGATTTGCTGTCATAATAATAATTAAATTAGTTAGACATCTTCTACAAATTTGTCATTTCTTCGGAAAGCTTTGTCTATTTCTTTCTTAAGAGTAAACAATTTATAGCATTTTTCAAGAGGATATGAATAAATTTCTCCTTCTGAATCAGTTACTTTTAACCTTACTTCAGCAGAATTAGTATTTACTTTGATTACATTTATTTCTTTTATTTCTGCAATCATAATTAAATGTTTATTACTTTCTGGTTTTACTACAATGGTTTCGCCTGGTTTGAAGCGAAGCATTTCAATTAATGAAACTGTAGTATGTGGTAATAAACCTTCAGGAGTAAGAATTACATCATACGTTTCATCTTGTTTTTCTACGCGTATTACTGCTTTTTCTTCGTTTACGAAGATAACTTTACCAATGGCTTCATGACATGGTAATAATACAAGTTGATCTTGTTTTAACATAATTTTTGATTTTACTATTTATCAATAATTGGTTCTTTTATAAGATCCAATACTTCTTTTTCTGAAAATGCAGTTTAATTTTATAAGCATAACATTAATCGTTTTTGGTACGTGTATAAGGTTTCATAGAGTGTTTTCTTTTTTTATCTCTACGTTTTTCTTCCCAATCTTTATTTGATTTTTTAGAATCACAATATGTTTTTCCCATATTATATTTCTTCTTTAATACAGGTTTTACAAAGATCTACTAGCATTTGGTATTTTCTATTTTTAGCAAATACATTTCTATTGTTAGGAGCATTTTCTACAATATATTTTAATAATACTGGTGAAAAACCTTTTTCATTCTTATGAATGTTCATCCAAAAATTAGAAACAAACTGTAAAGGACCACATCCTTTTGGTACATCACAACAAGTTGCTAAGTTTTCCAATGCGTCTTTAAAATCAATTGATTCTTTCGGTGATAATTCTGAAGAATCAATAATTTTTACAGAAATGTTTTTGTTTAAGTTTTTTGCCATTTCAGCAAAATTTTCAGCAATAGTTTCATTTGAAATTGAATCTGGTAGTGCTAAAAGAATAATTTTCATTTTTTTAATTATTTAGTTTGATACTCATGTTTATGGTATTTTACACCACATTTTTTACAATAGGTTCTCTCATTAATTGGTTTCTTTAATTCTTTTTCAGGATCAAAGATACTATTCCATTTGTGCCCAAATAGTACGCAAATAATTTCTTTTAATTTTTTCATTACATACGCATTTTGTTTTAGTTAAACATTAAGTTATTTTAAATCCGATTGTTTTTTCTTTTTGAAGTGTATAAAAAGAACAATAACACATTAAAATATTATTATTTACGATAAATCTTATGTCTTCTTGTTCTTTATTTTTCATAGAATCTAAGAAATCTTGAATTCTTCTTTCAAAATCTTTGATTTCTTCTGATTCACTTTTAATAAAAAGTTTTCTTTTATACATTAATGACGCCTATCCGTATCTAGGATTTTGTATTTTATAGACAATACGGTGTCTTTGGTTTGTTAAGTAAAGTTTTAGAGATATAAAAAACTTGAATAAAGATATTCTACTTGACTCTCACTATAGTTTTAACTCATAAGCAGAAAAGACTGTCAAATCTAATCTTATCGGAGTACATGATTTTAACGTCCGCACGATTACAATATTATGGATACGCATTCTATGAAACTTTACAATCCACTTTTTTTTCATAGAATGTAAATATTGCTTACGCCCCACATGTTTGTCATTTTCTGAGGACATTATTTATAATAATAATGCCTATCTTCACAGACTGGCATTATTGTAACTTTGTTAATGACTTTTAGATTTGCCTAACGTGTTCGTTATTTTGGTCCGTTTTTGGCTTTTCTGGTATTTTGTCTGGTATATTTGTCATAGTTGTGTCTGGATGATTTTTTATTTTTTCAACATTTTTATAATTCATATACCATTCATCGTACTCTTTTTTATGCCTTAGATATTGTTCAGCAATTTCATATGAATTCCAATTTTGGTTTTCATATGCAATTTTGATTATAATCTCACTCGGCATAAATATGAATGTGCTATCACACGTTCGAAAATGTTTAGAATCAGCTTGTTCTTCCAGAAGGTTATTTACGTGCATTTCTGGAGTAATAGCTACTGTGTCAATATTGGTTGAATCAACAACTGGTATTGTTTTCTTTCTAGGATTTTCACAATTTGTAAATACCATAGAAGTAATAGTTGTTACAATAAGTAACATAAGAATTTTTACGAAATTTTTCATTTTGATAATGTTTGATTGTTGTTAATAGGTTTTGTTACATCATACTTTTCTTTTGCATCTTTATATCCAAGTATATAGAATTTTATTAATATAAAGAGTATTGTTAAAAGAAACAATATCTGCATTAATACAAATCCTTTATTTGAATCTAGATACAATTCTACTTCTGGTGGCAACCATAAAAATATATCTGTTACGATACTAGAATATGGATTTACCAGAATAGTATATAGAAGTATTATCCATATACTTAATATGAATCCTAAGATCCATGATGTGATTGTTTTTAAAACTTTCATTTTTTAATTTGTTATTTTACTGTGGGACATTTTAATATTAAGCGATGCCTCAATACGCTTTCGATAACTGTCATAGTTATGCTGAGTTAATTGCATTGGAGAATACTCCAAATAAGCACACATAGTAATATGTGCATTACGGATTGTTCCATTTGGTGCATTTTTTGCACAAGTTTGATGAAAATTAATTAATTCTTTTGTTCCCATTATATTTATATTTATTTATTTTAAAAACGAATTATATAATATTTATATTGTTTTTGTATTTTTGCCCAATATTCTATTCTTTCATTAGAAGTGATCCATGCAAAAGCGGATCCTATAAATTCTCCTAAATATTTAATATTATTTAATTCTTTAATAATTAATTCAATTGGTTTATGATAATTCTTTCTTGAATAATATATTGTCATATCATTGACCATATTTTCTATTACTTGAGAATATAATTTTGTTTCAATTAGTGTACTTGTTGCAGCGTATGATAAATTACATACGATATAATGTCTAATTTCTTTTTTTGTCATATATTTTTTGTTTATTGATTAAACAAATAAAATCCTAATACTCATACGCTACCATTCTTATGGCTGTAATCTTGTATTAGGATTTTTATTTGTAGTCTATTTTATACTCTTTTCCTACTTTATTGAGTCCTACGTAGATTTTCACTCACCATTCAAACGATTTACAGGCTTGTGACTGTCAATGGCTGGTTTAAAATCCATAATTTATGTGATTATCATTATCGTTTTTATTAATGCGATATATTACTATAATAATAGCTAGTATAATAGCAATAGTAATAACTAAGATTTGCATTTCGTCTAATTCTGGCATATATATTATTTTTAAAGTTAATAATCATATTAAGTAAGTAATATATAGACTGTCACAGTTAAGTGCTATTTACATGGACCTACCAAGACTATATTTTACTTATCTTCTTAGCGGAAAATACGTTTCACAACGTAAGAAGTAAGTTTGTAATTATTAGAATAAATAATTACGAAAATCGATGTATATGAGAGCGCATAATCACGCTTGATTATTTTTTAGAAAAAATATGACTATTCTCACGAACCATCATATTTATAAGAGAGTAATGTCCATATATGTCTTCATTGAGGACTACCCACTCTTGGGCAATAAATGTGTCTGCTGAACTGGAGAAAGGGGTTTTATAGCAATATATTTGACACATTTGCATGATTTTTAAGTCTGCACTAATATCTAACTTGTATTATTCAATACTTTTAGAATATAAGCCCCACATGCTTGTCACGGATTCTCACCGTAAAGATATGATTAATACATAACACTATTCTCACGAACCGTGTTATATTACACAACAAAAAAGAAATAAAATGGCTGGCTATAAACCTAAAATTATGTGGTTAATTATTATAGAGGCAATTATTGCTGTTATGCCCCACACTATTATTCTTTTTCTAATTATATCCATAGTTATGTAGTATTAAGGTTTAGATCAATCGGTGTTGCAGTTTGCATAACATTCTGTAACCGATTTTGTTCACTTATATCTGTTTTAAATGATACTTTTTCAAATGTATCTACAGTTACACCATATACTATAATATACGGTGTATTTGTTTTTGATTGAATTCCAGTTATTACTATTTGCATAGTTTATTCGTTTTCTTTTTGTGAATTACAAGATTTAATAATATCTTCATAATTCTCGCCAAGTGATGTTCTACATCCTAAGTCACTAAGAACTTTAAGTGTTTTGTTAGCTTGTTCTGGTTCTATAAAAAATGTGTTATTAGCAAGAACTGTTATTTCTACATCTTCATTATTTTTTACAGATTCTGCTAACATGTCCATAATAGGTAGTAATACTACTTTGTCTGAGAAGTCTAATTCATGGAATAGAACTTCAGCTTGTTGTTTTACTGTTTTCATTTTGATAATGTTTTATGGTTAATATTGTGGTTATGCAGAATATTCTCTACGTCTGCATAACCTAATCATTTTCGAATCTTTAACAGGCGATTCGATTACCTTTTTGTTATTGTTTAACGATTAAATATTTATAGTATTTTGTGAAATATAAAGAAATCAATCTTTATAATTCTGTTTGAATAATCTCAAAACTAAATAAGATAAACATAATTTCCATAAAACATTTATGAATTGAAATATGTTATATCCTATAAACATTGCATTTATTAAATTAATAATTGTATAGATTACAATTAATATTAATATTATGCAAATAATTAAATCTATTGTTTTTAATGTATTCATTGTATCAATGTAGTATTATTAATTGAAGTGTTGTTTTGGAAAGGGGATTTTAAAGACAGGAGGAAGTTTATCTTCCTCTCTGTCGATAGTTTACCGTCTTGTTGGTCTTGTAGGACGTTCTGGTGGTTGTTGAGTTGGTTGTTGCTTTGGAGTTTCAGCTCCTTCTTCGATGTTTATGATGTTCGCAGTATCTGCTTCATCAGGTGTTTCACCTGTAGCGTCAAACCATAAACCGCTATTTATTCTCTGTTCACGCATGCGAAGTGCTTGCGATTTTAGGCGATTCATAGGGATTGCTGGCTCCATTCCACTCTTATCCGCTTTTTCCTTCATAAGACAAGTAATTTGAACAGTTGTGTATACTTTCTCAACACCACCAACTGTGATTACTTCACCTTTATTCTCACCAGAGGTGTATGTCATTAATGTTGGTGGAATTTCCACTTCAACACGTTCAACATATACTTCACCTAATGCTTTGTTGTTGAAATCAGCTATCAATGCGTCTTCAAACTCTTGGTCAATTTCCATATCACTACTACGTGTTGGAAAGAAATTGAGTTTATACTCTGCAAGATTACCCATGTATGACCGCATCATGCGATTCATGGTCTTCGGAACTAATGTCAACGATAAGTACTGATGACCTGCATCTGCTTCATTCTGATAGTCACGTACTTCACTTCTGTCATAATCTACTTTACACAATGGCATAATTATATATTTTATGGTTAATACTCTTGATAAGTAAAAAATATGCGTTACTGACGCATCCCAGGTTCCTGTTACTCTCCACAGAAGAAATCAATTAATGCATCTGTGAATTCATCTTCGCGATATTCCATAGCAATTATTTATTTTTGGTTACTACCCTTGGGGGTGTTTCCTCCCGATTTTAGACTGAGGGGGCTTGGATGGTACACCTTCTCGCTCGCAGTTTTTCTCTCATGAAAAAAATTTTTATATATTTTTATATTAAATTATGTTAAAAAATAGCTATTAAACTTATATAAACTTAATTAAAAAGTGTTAAATATTTACTCTAATAAACAACATAAATAGTATAATATACGTTATACTGTTGTATATACAGTATACACAGTACTAACAGTAAAATAAATATTATGATAGTAGAATTTTTAGTATTGATTATTATCTTAATTGCTATGTAGTTAACCATACTTAAGATAATACACTATTTAAGAAAATGAATTATTGTAAAATAAAAAGTAAGGAAGACGTTCAATATGGTAATTGTTTATATGCAGCTAAACTATATGAAGAACATTTCTTTAACGGTTTAAAGAACATATCTAAAGTTATACTAGACGATGCACATAACAAAGTAATAGTGAAGAATGATATAGAATATATATTAACTCCTGAGCTTTACTTGAATATGTACGACGAATTGGTAGAATATAGAAAGACTTTAATGTTAAAATAACTGGAACATTAACCCCCTAAAATTATTAGTCATGACAAATAGAAAAACAACAAAAGATAACGAAACGTTATACACTTACTATGGTAAGCAATATAAATTAGTAGAAGAAATAGTAAAAGGTGGATGTCAAGGATGTGCTTTTTATAATAGAGTAGATTGTTCCAATAAGAATATTAATCGCACAAGTATTTGTACTAAAGAACATAAAATTTTTCAATTATATATAAACTCATTAGATAAATAATATGGATAAAGTATTAGAAACTGTGGTTAACGATATTGAGTATACTTTTGAAAAGGATTTTTTGGTTAAACCTTTAGATCCTATAATGATAGAAAAAGTATTTACTACACAGATACCAAATGGTAAAAAAGATGAAGAAGGAAATAATTTATATGACACCAAGGAAGAAAAGAAGTCTGTGGAATCAGATTTTGAAAAAGGTATAGTTATCGGTATTCCTAATGTATATGATGGTAGCATTACTCTTGGTGATACCGTGGTTTATCCTAAAAAGTTTGCTAAAGAATTTGACCTCTACAAAGACTCGAAACTAATAAAGCCTTACGACATTGTATCGGTGGTAAAGAAATAAATTTTTTAGATTTCCCATAATATTTATAGCCTCGCTTAATGCGGGGCTTTTTTATTAAAATATGTTAAATATATTAACAACATATATTTTATGCGTTATATGAATATATGGAAATGTTAATTTTATCACTAGTGGTATTTTATATAGTCTATAAATGCCACACATATAAAGGAAACAGAAATAGAAAAAAATTTAAAAATAAATACAAAAATGAAGACATTTAAAGTTATTAAAGCTTTTGCTGAAGCAAAGAAAGGTGATATTTTCGAAGAAACAAGTGACGGTATCTTTACTATGGAAAGAGTTGATATTGATAAAAATGGTACAAGTTATAAATCTTGGGTTAGCATGGAATTAACAGAACCAATTATCGAATCTTTAGTAAAAGATGGTTACTTGTTAGATATGACTCCTGAAAAATCTGAAGGAGATATTACTAAAATTAAAGAAGTAGAAGATTATATTGATACTTTAATTTCTACATATACTACAGATTATACTAATTTGAAAGAAGCTTATGAAAATGGTGATGTTCAGCCATGCGTTAAAGTAGAAGCAGAAACGGTTTATCATAATTTGATTAAGGTTCTTAACAATATTAAAAATAAAATTAATGAATAAATTAGTTAAGACTGTTGATAAAAAAGATCTTAACTTTGAATTTCTTAAGGCTTTAAATGGTATACTTGGATTAACAGATCGCGAATTGGAATTACTTGCTAAACTAGTTGAGCTGGATGTTAATTATGATCCAGCTCAAGGTAGTAAAAATGTGGCAAGTACCGCTAATCGTAAATTAATTAAAAAGGAATTAGGTATTACTCCAGATAATTTAAGTAGGTATTTAACTAGATTCAAAGAAAAAGGTCTTTTACAACAAGGAAAAGCAGATGATGAATTGGTAGTAAATAGAATACTAATTCCTGAAATAGTAAAAGATAGAGTACAGTTAACTATAATAATTAAAACAAATGGGTAAATATTTAAAAACATATAAACGCTATCCTGCAGGTACTTTAGTTATATCAAAAAAGTATAGCCTATGGAAGAGGTTCTTAAGCTGGATTAAGAAGAATAGACGAGCATATAATACACTATATGTGCTTCCAGTTGAAAGTGGTATTGGTTTGTCAAAAATAGAATTATTTGTAAATGATTACTATTTATTTATACCTTTAAAGCCGTATAACAAACGTGAACAAAAAGAACTTAGAATATTATTAGCAAGTTGTGAATCTATTGAAGATTATATGTGTGCTATAAATATAATAAGACCTGGTACTTTTGATATGAACTAGAGTTTAGATCAATTAAAAGATACCAAACTTTATAAGAAAATATATTTGGATTTCGAACCGTTTCAAGAAATTTAGAAGCATGTTTCAAAATAAAAAAAGTATTTATACAGAACTATCAAATAAATATAATCTACCATACCCTGTAATTGAAGTGATTTGTAATAGTCCTTTTAAATTTGCAAAAGATGTAATGAGCAATGAAAATGATATGAAAGCTATCATGTTTGCTTACTTATTTAAAATAAAATTAAAGAAAAAATATGAACAAAGCACTTCTGTCATCGCAAAAAATGGAGTGGAAAACACAACAAAAACTGTTTATAAATAAAATATTATGAGATTAATAAAATCGAGCTTAGAAATTATTGAACAGCAACCTGAATTAGAAGGTATTTATAAGCAAATAGAATTAGCTGGTCGTACTTGTTATAAATCTGAAGATAAGATTACTGAAGATAGTGCTAAAGCATTTGTTGATAGAATGATTAAATCAGGTCACTGCTATACAGTGGATACAGAAATATTAACTGAGAATGGTTGGATTAAATTTAAAGATTATGATGGTGAAAAAGTTGCTGTAATAAATAAGGATTGTTCATTTAAAGGTTTTGAAAACCCAAAAAGAATAGTAAATTATTCCTATAAAGGTAATTTTTATTATTATCCTTCACTAGGTATAGAAGTTACCGATGGGCATAATATGTTTGGAGTTTTTAGAGAAAGTAAAAATAACTTTTATAAAAATAATTCATATTCTTTATTTAAATGTAATGAATATTATAAAGATAACAATGGTAGAGAAAAAACTTTGGGAGAAAGAATGTTTAAGACTCCAAGGCATTGCTTGAAAAATAAGTCTTTAAATCCTTACGGAGAGTTAATTGGTTTTTGGTTAGGAGATGGATGCTATAGCCCAGAAACTAAAAACAAATTAATTTTTCATTTGAAAAAACAACGAAAAATAGAATACTTAAAGCAATTATGCGAAGAATTAGGATATACTTTTGAAGAAAGAAAATCTAATTATTATACTGTTACTAATGATAATATAGGAAGTTCTTTTAATTCATTGTTTTATAATAATGGTAAAAAAATACCTTTACAATATTTTCCTTCTATAGATATTGCATATTCTATTATAAACGGATTAATAAATTCAGATGGAAGTTTAGGTATTAATACCAAAACTATAACTTTCTCAAATACTAGTAAAAGTATAATTGATTGGCTATTAATATATGCTCCTATATGTGGTTATTCCATCTCTGATAGAGGTATTTCCCATAATACTACTTCGAATAATCCTGTATATAAAGTATTATTACTAGATACTGATTATACATTAAATAATGATTCTAGAAATAAAGACTCTAAAGTTATTATCACTAATAAAGTAGAAGAGGTTTATTGTGTAACAGTATCTACTGGATTAATAATGGTTAGAGGAACAAACGGAATTACTACAATTTGTGGTAATTGTGCTATGCTTGAACATGGTACGGTATATCTTAGAATACCAGAAAATGATATAAACTACCATTATTATCTATCGAAGTATGAAAAAAATCCATATTCCAGATGTAATTATGGTCTAACTCTTAACGGTAGTCCTGTTGGAGATATTTGTATCACTTCCAATTATAGAGTTCTTGTAGAAAACAATTGGTTAGATGATTTAAAATATATTTGTGAGCCTACTAAATCTCATGAAAAACGTATTACTGTTAAATGGACTTGTGATAGAGGAGTATCTCATGAATTTGTAAGACATAGAATATTTAGTTTTGCTATGGAATCTACTAGATATTGTAATTACAGTAAGAACAAATTCGGCAATGAAATTACATTTATTATTCCTATTTGGTTGAATTTACCAGAGGGAAAATATACTAATTGGGATAATGATTGGTGTGATGTGGCAGAACTTAAATTATTGCATCCAGAAGTTGATAACTTAGATGATGCAGCTAATTGTTTTTTGCAATCTATAAAGAATTCAGAACATTATTATTTCATGCTATTGGATAGAGGTTGGAAACCTCAACAGGCTAGACAAGTATTACCAAATGCTTTAAAAACCGAACTAGTAATGACAGGTTTTGAATCAGACTGGAAAGGTTTCTTTGCATTACGTAGTCCTAAATACGGTGCTACTGGAGTACATCCAGATGCTGCTTACTTAGCTGATATGTTGTATGAAGAATTTATTAAAAGAGGATACATAAATGAAAATTAATTATACATCAGGATGCATTTGTAATAGTTTAACTATTGATGATGAAGAATCAGCAGATTTATCTGTAGATGATATCAAAGATACTATAATAAAAGCATTAAACAAGATCAATGATGTAGCTATTCTTCAAGAAATACTAATAACTATTGCGGAAACTGGAGAATACGAAAATCTTGGACACTGTGATGAATGCGGTGATTATATATCTTCTTATACTTTAGAAATTTAATAAATAAAATATTATGCAACAGTTTATAGAAGAATGTCTGAAACCAATACATGAGTTTCAATGGTTGAAAGAAATACCAATTGATCCACAAATTTTACAGAATATAATGTTCTTAGTAGCGTTTTACGATAAAAGATTATTTTAATATGACACACGAAGAATCAATGGTATTGTGGGAATTGGAAAAAAGTTCTTTTAAAGAAAAAAACTTTAGAACTTCTGTAGATCCATTATACAATGAATTGATGAATACAGCAGATACTCTTATTCAAGCCGGTACTATTACTTATGAAGATTACACAAATGCGATGGCAGATAATTTTAAAATAGCTAGCGAAATGATAAAAGGTAATAGTAAGAAAGAACGTAAACAAATTCTAGAAAAAGCGTTACAAGATACAATTAATCATTTTAAAAACTATGGAGAGCATTAAAAACGATTATAAAGACCACAAATTACGTTGGGATTTACTTCCTATTGAAACTGTAGAAAATCTTGTAAAAGTATACTCTTTCGGAGTAGAAAAATATTCGGAAAACAGTTGGCAAAACTTACCAAACTTTTGGGAAAGATATAAAGCTGCATTGTTAAGACATTTATGCGCATTAGAAAAAGGAGAATTAATTGATAGCGAAAGTGGATTACCGCATACATCTCATTTAATGTGGAATGCTGTAGCATTAGACTGGGGATTATCGCACGATAAATTTAAAAAAGTATATAAAGATATACCGGGATATGAAAAGTATTATTATGCTGATACTGACGGAAATATTTATTCTAAAGATAGATGGCATAATACTAAATCGGGTGGTTTCTTTAGAAAGGGAACAATGTTGAAACCTAGTAAGAATAACAAAGGTTATTTAAATGTAGTTTTATCTGTAAATGGTAAATATAAGACTGAAAAGGTTCATAGACTAATCGCAAAGACTTTTATACCGAATCCTAATAATTTTCCAGAAATAAATCATAAGAATGAAGATAAAACAGATAATTCTGTTCTAAATCTAGAATGGTGCGATAGAATATATAATATGAATTATGGTACTATCAATCAAAGATTAAGTCAGAATGCAGATTCTAAAAACAGAGTAAAAGCAATTGATAAAATTGATAAAACCAACAATACTATAATACAAACTTATAATAGTATTTCTTCTATAAGAGAAGATGGATATAATCCTAGTTATATAGTAAAAGTATGTAAAGGTTTAAAAAAGGAAGCATATGATTATTATTGGAGATATAATCAGAAAAATAAACAGGATTAGTTACTGAAAGCATTAGATAAGCGAATAGAAGAGAAAGTAAATAATTGTAATAAAATATTAGACGAAATACAAAATGGAACAAATTAAATTTAAGAAATTAGATTATACCACTAAAGACGAAAACGGTAATGAAGTAACTGTAAAATCAGAAGGTGTATTACCTACTAGAGCAACAGCAGGTGATGCTGGAATGGATTTGTATTCTACTAGAATCACACAAGAAGTAGACAATAGCGGAAAACCAGTGTTAGTATATCATACTGATATTGCAGTAGAAATTCCTGAAGGATATGTTGGTTTACTTATGATGAAATCTAGTGTTGCTAAAAGATCTGTAGTATTAACTAATTGTGTTGGCGTAATCGATGCTGGATATAGAGGTGAATTGATGGCTAAGTTTAAAGTAACAACAGATGCTGTTCCTACTATCTATGCTCAAGGTGAAGCATTCGCACAACTTGTGATTGTACCATGTTTGATATTAGAACCTACTTTAGTAGAAGAACTTAGTAGCACAGAAAGAGGCGAACAGGGTTTTGGTGAAGCTGATAACAACAACGAAAATGAATGATGAAGATTTGAAAAAAGGGATTGATTGAAAAGATTAAAAAATTTCAGTAGATTATATATACAATCAATATCCAGAGTATGTTAATAACGAATACAGTTATATGCAAGCTCAAAACAAATTAGAAAAATATACTGAAGACTATTGTAAATTATTAAAATAATGAAACTATTTGATATAGTAGGAGATAAAATAGTTGTCCACGCTGAAATGTGGGCACTACCTCCTTTTAAAAGATTCTGGGAATCTGCTAAAGATAAAAAACACGCTGATGATATTGCAAGTTTTATTATACTTTGTGATTATTGGAATAGTCCTTATGTAAGAAGTATGGCTCCTGACACTAGAGAAAAGACATTGAAGTATCGTAAGTTTGGAGATGAAAATTATACTCTTACTCCTGATGAACAAGCTTGTAGAGATGAATATAAAATGTTAATCAATACTCGTCTACTTAAGATGTTAAATTCAATGAATAATAAACTAGATACAATTAGTGATTATTATGAAAATTCATTGGAAGAAGAACTTGACGAAACAAAGATTCAAAAACTATTAGCTGGTTTTGAAAAAGTAAAAGGAACTGTTCAAACAATTGACTTTCTAGAGAAAGCTGTTAAAGCTGAAGAAATGGATAATTCTAAAGTAAGAGGTAATGTTCAAGTTAATCCATATGAGTTGGATAAATAATACAATATACTAAAACTTAAATATTATCAATACGTTTAATATATAAATTTAAATTTAAAAGAAATTATGAAGAAGGATACTAAATATATTTTGGATTTGACAAATTGCAAAACATCTGAAGAAATTTTAATTGCTATTGAAGCTGATCTTAATGCTCGTAAGCAATTGGGTATGCCTAAGAAATCTTGGTTCAAGAGAATCTTTGGTCTTTGATAAAAAATACTGCTTTCTATATGCGGTTAAAATAAAAATTTTTTCATTTTATTTATTGGTTGTTGGTTTAAATTATATTGTCTTTTACGTGGGTAGACTTTAAAGAACCACGTGAATTTTCCCCTGTGGTGTAGTGGTAGCACGAGAAGCTCTAACCTTCTAAGTCCGGGTTCGATTCGATGGCGGGGGGACCAATTATATATTCATATATTTTAGTTTAAAGTTTAATCGCCCTTAGGTGGAAAATACTAAGGCTCGCCACCCATAAAAAAAGGGTAGCTTATTTTTTCAATTATATATTCATATTGCTTAGTTTTAGGTTGATAAATGATGAATCGAAAAACTCCCTTCCTTCATAGGTTGGGAGTTTTTTAATATACGCGTATAACATGATAGATTTTAACAAAAAAATAATCAATTCTAATAAATTCAGAGAGCCAGCTATCACATTTGAATAGACTGGCTAGTATTGTAATTATGCATTAGGTACTTCGGAATATTACCAATATTGGGATGAATAGAAACGAAGATGTGTAGAAGGATATACATCTCCAGATGGAGATTGGATAAGTGGTTATAACTATTTTTATTTAAATTTCTGTCCGATCAACAGATCTGTAAATAAAATAGTAAAAGATAGATACGGTAACGATAAAGTAGTAACAATATAGGAAGTAGCATTTCCTGATTTCTGGGATTATGATTATCATTATTTTACAGTAATACAAGAAGCATAGGATTTTGGTAAACATTTGTGTGTGTTAAAAAGTAGACGTAAAGGATATTCTTATAAAGGGGCATCTATGTTATGCCGTAATTATTATTTGATACCTAATTCAAAATCATATGTATATGCATCAAATAAACAGTATCTTACCGATGATGGTATTCTTACTAAAGCTTGGGATTATATGGACTTTATCGATAAGAATACTGCGTGGGGTAAAAAGAGATCTGTAAATACATCTATGCGTAAACGTTCTGGTTTCTATACTAAAGATGAATTCGGTAACGAAGTAGAAATGGGTTATAAATCCGAAATAATTGGTGTTACTTTGAAAGATAATCCTGATGTAGTTCGTGGTAAAAAAGCAAACTTAATCCTATTTGAAGAAGCTGGTTCATCTAAAGAACTTGGAGCCGCATGGCAGATTGCAAGACCGTCAGTAGAGGTAGATGGTAAAGCTTTTGGTACTATGATAGCATTTGGTACAGGCGGTGATGAAGATTCAAATTTTGCTACGCTCAAAGATATGTTTTATAAACCAAAAGGTTATAACTGTCTTGAACTACAAAACATATGGGATGAAAATGCTGTAAATACAACTTGTGGATTCTTTATACCATAGTATACAAATATGGATATACGAGATGATAAAGGTGAACGTATATACATGGATAATGATGGGAATACTTCAAAAAGAAAGTCATTAGAATTTGTATTAGCACAAAGAAAAGAAGTAATAGAAAATGCAACTAATTCAGTAACAGTAGATAGATATGTTGCAGAACGTTGTATTACTCCTGCTGAGGCATGTTTGGATTTTAATGGTAACATATTCCCTAAAAAAGAACTACAACAACATCTTGCTAGAATTAGAACTAATAAAGAATTATAGAATCACAAACAAGTAGGTGATTTAATATTTGATGAAGCTGGTAATCTAAAATGGATACCAAAGAAAACTGGTGATATAGATCATTACCCTTTAAATAAAGATGATGATCCTACAGGTTCTATAGTAATATGGGAACACCCTGTAAAGGATGCTCCAATTGGTTTATATATACTTGGAGTAGACCCTTATGATCATGATCAGTCTGGAACTAACTCATTAGGTTCTACTTTTGTATATAAACGTTTTTAGGGATTTGAATCGTATTATGATATCATCGTAGCTGAATATACTGGTAGACCCTCTACTGCTGAAGAATACTATGAAAATCTTAGAAAGTTAGCAATCTATTATAATGGTAGAATAATGTATGAAAATGAACGCAAAGGTTTATTTCCATATTTTACTGCAAAACATTGTGACTATTTATTAGCAGATTAGCCTGATATAATCAATGATGTTGTTGGTAATTCTAAAGTACAACGAAAAAAAGGTTGTCATATGAATAAACAAATAAAACAATGGGGAGAAGGTCTAATAAAAGATTGGTTAAATGAAGAACAATCTCCAGGCAAGAAGAACTTATACAACATCTTGTCTGAACCGCTATTAGAGGAATTAATAGGCTATAATGACATAGGTAACTTTGATAGGGTCATGGCGTTGATGCAGGTAATGATATATAGAGAATAGCTATATAATGTTAAAGTTAAAGAGAAGAAAGAAGATAACAGAAATCGTGTACTATTTGAAGGACCTATATTTGCGCAAGATTGGTTTAATGACGATGAGCCTGTTACTTTTGATAATAGTGTATATACATTTACAAATTAAAATATGAAAGATATTAAATCGTTTCCTGTACAGAAATTATCAATGCGATAGAAGACACAACAGTGGAAAGAAGATTGTGTCGATTATATTATTGGAGCAGGTAATACTGGAGCATACGGCTTTAGTAATCAAAGAACTGATGAAATGCAGAAATACTATGATTTATATAATAGTATATATGATGAAAAAGATTTGAAATATGTAACAAATCCTTTTAAACAAAAAGATGGTTTTCCTGCAACAGCTCAAGATTTTAATATAATTAAGCCGTATATAGATCAATTACTTGGCGAAGAAACTAAAAGAAGTTTTAATTTCCAAGTATGTAGAACAAGTAATGATGCTGCTAGTGAAGCTATGGACAAAGCTAAACAAATGTTAACGGATTATATAATGGCATCAATTACTTCTAAACTTAGTCCAGAAGATGCTCAAAGATATTAGCAAGCGTTGAATGAAGGTGAAATTATGCCTCCTGAATCTATATAGAAATATTTATCAAGAGATTATAAAGATGTTGCAGAAACTACAGCTTATCATAGTCTGCAATACTTGAAAAGAAAATTAAGTATATCTCATGAGTTTTATAAAGGTTGGAAAGATGGATTGATTGGTGGTGAAGAAATCTATTATGTAGGCATCTTAAATGGACAACCTTATATGGAGAGAGTAAATCCTATGTTTTTCGATTATGAACACTCTCTTGATTTGGAATTCATACATGATGCTTCATGGTGCTGTAGATTAATGATCATGTCCCCTACTGAAATATATGATAGATTTTATGACAAATTATCTGAAAAACAATTAAATGATTTATTGGATTTAATAGATATGAAACCTGGTGTTGGTGCACATCCTTAGATGAAGAAATCAACATTGGATTACAACCATATACAGATGAATAGTTTAAATCCATATTCAAATAACCCTTTTGATTCAGATCATATAAATGTTTATCATTGCTGTTGGAAGTCTTTTAAAAAGATAGGCTTTGTTACTTTTGTAAATCCTGAAACAGGTGAAGTTGAAGAACTATAGGTAGACGAGAGTTATAAAGTAACTGGTAAAGAATTAAATATTGAATGGGATTGGATTATTGAAGTATGGGAAGGTTATCGTGCTGGAGAAGGAGAAGATGCTTTATACTTTGGTATACAACCATTAGAATATCAACACATAAGTGTAGATAATCCGAATTCACAAAGATTACCTTATACTGGTGTAATATATAATAATACTAACAGTAAACCACGTTCTTTAGTAAGTATGATGAAACCATTACAGTATATGTATATTGTAGTATGGTATCGTCTAGAACTAGCAATGTCCCGTGATAAAGGTAAAGTACCTGTAATAGATGTTACACAGATTCCTAAATCAATGGGAATAGATGTTAACAAATGGATGCATTACTTAGGAGCATTGGGTGTAGCGTTTATTAATCCTTACGAAGAAGGTTGGGATATACCTGGTAGAGAAGGTGGTAAATCAGCACAATTTAATTAGTTCCAAGCATGGGATTTGAGTATGTCTAATGTTATAGACCAATATGTAAATCTTATGGCTAAGATTGAAGACATGGTTGCAAAATTAACTGGTATTACTCCACAAAGATAGGGCTCTATTGCAGCTAGCGAATTAGTTGGTAATACTACTCAAGCAATTACACAATCTTATCATATTACAGAACCTTGGTTTTGGACGCATAATCAAGTAAAGCAATAGGTTCTTAAAATGCTTTTGGATACAGCTAAAGTAGCATGGAAAGGAAATGTAAGTTGTATTAATTACATTTTAGATGATGCTACAAGAGCTTTTATAAATCTATCTGATGATTTCTTCTATGAAGATATGGATGTATTTGTAGAAGATAGCACTAAGAATAGACAAGACTTAGATGCTCTTAAACAATTGTTACAACCAGCTATGCAGAATGGTGCTAGTTTGTTGGATATTGCAGAAATCATAACTATGGACAATATCAATATGATAAAAGATAGATTAGAAGATATTGAACAGAAACGTATGCAACAAATGCAAGAACAACAACAAGCTGAACAAGAAGCACAGCAAAGACTTGTAGAAGAACAAAACAGAGTCAAAGAAGAAGAGCTTATGCTTAAAGAAGCTGAAATGGATCTTGAAAAATATAAGATTGATACTGATGCTCAGACTAAGATTACTGTTGCTCAATTAAACGCTTATAGAGGTTCTGAAAACATGGATCAAAATATGAATGGTATTCCAGATCCAATGGAAATAGCTAAGTAGGCATTAGATGAAAGAAAACAAGCTTCGGATGAAGCATCTAAACAATTTGAATTTAATGCTAAGATGCGTGAATCTGAAAATAAGAAAGAGATTGAAAATAAGAAAATACAATTAGAAAAAGAACGTATGAAGCATGAAACTGAATTACAAAAACAGAAAGATAAGGCTGCATACGAAAGAGAACAATTAAAAGCTCGTACTGCTTTGAAAAATAAAACGAGTGGGGAAAAATAAGGAGGTGTAATATTATGAGTTGTAAAGGTGGTAAAAAAGGTGGTAAAGGAAAAGGAGGTAAGTAATGAAAGTTATTCAGAATAAATTTATACCGTTTCCTGGTTATAAATACATAAATATCTTTGGTATGTTATTTACTAGAGATAAAGACAAAATAACCGAAGTTGAATATAATCATGAAAAAATACATCTTAAATAGATGCAAGAAATGTTATGGGTATTTTTTTATATTTGGTATATTATAGAATATTTGATTATAAATATTTGCAGAGGTGTATTTATAAAATAGAGTATAAGATATCATGACATATCTTTTGAAGAAGAAGCTTATAATAATCAAGAAAACATGAATTATACAAAAGAGAGAAAACATTATTCATGGTTTAAATATATAAAAATCGGTAGTTATGATAGCGCTAAGTAATTTAACAGATAGAGAATTGTTAGAACAAATTTATATATTGTTAACACAAATATCTAGAAGATTAAATTCCCCTGAAGAAAATGCAAATGATTTTATAATGGATGTTGCTGCTAATGGGCTTGCCGATATACTATTTAATAGAGGTTATGGATAGAAAAGAGTTTCAAAATAAAATGAACTAGTACAAAAAAGCTAGGGAGGAAAATCCCTAGCTTAGTTACTGGTAGTGGAAAATGGATTTACCAGATAATTTAGCAAATACTCCTGACTGGGAATATAATAATATCGGAGCATGGTCTGGTGGTTTATAGCCTACTTTAGAAGATGATGGTTATTATCATTTAGGTAGTAGAAATCCTTATACTGGAGAGATATTAAAACCGAAACATCATCCCACTTATCAAAAAGCAATTGAAAGCGAAATAGAAGCTGAGTATTATCCTTACGAAAAGAATGGTGTTACATATACTAAAACATATTCTCCGATTGGAGATTTAAGTGGATATGCTGATGGCACAGATGGTATAGAAGATCCTATTGAAGAATTAAAAGCTACTGCTAGAACTACACTTACTCCATATGAGTAGAAATAGTTGATGTAGGATTATACACAATACAGTAGAATGTCAGGTAGTATATCTCCTATACTTGATATATAGACTGCTGCTGATTTTACTCCAGTTGGTAATGTGTTAATGGTAAAAGATATTTATGATGCCGCAGAATTAGATAATTACAGCATTATCTAGTGATGATGATTATAATCTATTTACAAAGAATTGTTCTGATGCTACTAAATGTGCATTAAATTCGGTGTTAGATATGAATATAGATCCTATATTATTTACTACACCTGGAGATGTTAAAGATGCTGTATCTAATATACCTAATATAAAAACAAAATATAAAGATGGTATTTATACTCAGTATATTCCAATAAGCGATGAATAGGCTAGAAAACTAGAATATGAAGCTTATAAACGAAGAATTGAAGCAAATAAAATTCCAAATCGTAAAGTATTACCATATAATGAATTTATAAAACACATGAGTAATAAAAAATAATATTTTATAATATTTAAATATATC
>UMIZ01002152.1_pt1 | contig 19120 bp, 10 predicted proteins | sample 1965931 | NCBI WGS metagenome assembly UMIZ01 (sample SAMEA4836137, study PRJEB28245) | human gut metagenome | biome: gut microbiome; material: fecal sample | place: Denmark | collected 2008
TTAGTATTTAAATACAGCAACTCCGTAAGGCGCAAGTGGATAAGCAAATGAAAATGGTCTGCCGTCACACTCTGATTTGACTGCCTTATAGTCCAGCTTCTTATATGACTGTTTTGCTGCCTTGCCTCTGCCCTTTGTAGCCTTCTTTACAGGCTCTTGTACCGTTTTGCCGGTAAACTTAGGATCCTCACTATCTAAAACAAGCTGATATGTCTTGTGCTTTGGCACTCCGACTCTGTAATCAGGTCTCTCTACCGGTGTGAAATTGATGACAAAGAGCATATTATTCTTGCCATCCTTACTCTTTCTGATAAAGCTGAAGATGCTTCTGTCTGCATCGTTTGCATTTATCCATTCAAAGCCTTCCCAGCTTGAATCCAGCTCATACAGACAGCGGTTTCTCCTATAGAGGTGAAGCAGCTCCTTTACCCAGTTCTGGATCTTTTTATGCTCCGGATTCTCAAGCAGATACCAGTCGAGTTCTCTTTCCTCACTCCACTCCTGCTTCTGTGCAAACTCCTGTCCCATGAAAAGAAGCTTCTTTCCACAGTGTCCCATCATAAATGCATATCCTGCCATGAGGTTCTTGAATTTATCCCCTTCTAAGCCCGGCATTTTGTTGAGCATAGAACACTTCAGATGTACCACCTCATCATGTGACAGTACCAGAATATATTTCTCACTCTCATTATAGCTCATCGCAAATGTCATCTTGTTGTGGTTATTTTTACGGAAATATGGATCCAGCTTCATATAATCAAGGAAGTCATGCATCCATCCCATGTTCCATTTGTAGCTGAAGTTCAGTCCGTCTTCCTCTACCTTGCCTGTTACCTTTGGCCATGCGGTAGACTCTTCGGCTATCATTACAGTTCCGTGATTTCTTCCAAGTATGAGTGTATTGATATGCTTGAAAAACTCTACTGCCTCGAGGTTCTTATTTCCTCCAAACTTGTTTGGCACCCACTGTCCGTCGTTCTTTCCATAGTCAAGATAAAGCATTGACGCAACTGCATCCACACGGAGTCCGTCTACGTGGTAATTTTCTATCCACATAAGTGCACTTCCGATAAGGAAGTTCTTTACTTCATTCTTACCGTAGTCAAATATCTTTGTGCCCCAGTCGGGATGCTCTCCCTTTCTTGGGTCTGCATACTCATATGTGGCTGTTCCATCGAAATTGGCAAGTCCATGCGCATCCTTTGGGAAATGTGCAGGTACCCAGTCGAGGATTACTCCGATATTATTTTTATGGCACTGATCAACAAAGTATGCAAAATCCTCAGGCTCTCCATACCTCGATGTAGGTGCATAGTAGCCTGTCACCTGATATCCCCATGAGCCATCAAACGGATACTCTGAAATACCCATAAGCTCAATATGTGTATATCCCATAGTTTTCACATAGGATATGAGTGATTTTGCAAGCTCCCTGTATGTATAAAAGCCCTCATCATCCCTGCCCGGATGTCTCATCCATGAGCCCGGATGACACTCATATATAGCCATAGGTGAAGAATATACATCAGCATCTGACTTTGCTGCTCTCTTATCCATCCACTCTTTGTCAGTCCATGTGAAGTGCTCGATATCTGTGATGATTGACGCTGTTCCCGGACGAAGCTCTGCGTAGTTTGCGTATGGATCCGCCTTGTACAGCTTATCACCCTGTTCAGTGACTATAATAAACTTATACATCTGACCCTTTTGCGCTCCCGGTACAAAAAGCTCATACACTCCCATGGTTTCCGGCTCTACACGCTTCATCTCATGACTGGTCTCATTCCAGTCGTTAAACTCACCAAACACGTATACTTCCCTCGCATGTGGCGCCCAGACGTCAAAGCACACTCCTTTTTTTCCTTTGCGCACAGCTAAGTGAGCACCCATCTTCTTGTAGATATCATAGTGTGTTGCCTGACCAAACAGGTAACAATCCATTGCTGTAAAATTACACATATATATACCCCCCATAAGTATTTATTTTTCCCTGAAATGATCCTCTTTGAGTACAATTCGGTCATCATCTGTATATCGCCTGGCTGTCAGAATACTTATAGCCTTCTTCAGTCCGCTGTGAGCCTCCCTGTCTATAGCCTCGTCAATTATATCCTTGACCTCTGTCAGAGTGGTAGCCTGGTCTATCCTCTCAATATTGCTGATTCTGTTATGCAATGCCAGAATAGCCATCTCATCTATCTTGTACCCAAGCTCTGCAGAGTACGATTTGGCAAACAATACGAGTTCATCATTTGTAAAAATAGGGACCGATATCTTTTCCGTGAACTTGGATGCAAAGCCCTCATCCATTGAGAGAGCCTTCTTTATACCCTTTGATGTATCCTCAAGTATATAGAGTGTTCCTGTAATATCATGCTCCATCAAAAATGATAGCTGGGCAGCTATGCTGCGGTCGATATCACCGGCTCTTTCTATGATGAGACAGCCTCCTGTTATCTTTCTGACTACCTGCTGCACATCCTTTTTATTGAGTGCGGCAGCATCAATCTTGCCCATCTTTCCTGTAAGCTGTTCACCATCTTTTTGTAATACCTTTATAAAGCTTGTAGCAAGCATTGTCTTTCCGCAACCCTGCTCTCCCTGTATAATGAGGTTGCCTGTGGATGCGTTTTCTTTCCTGTTGAAATGATCAAGCACTGCATTATATGCCTTGCAGATCTGATCCTCCATACCCTTTACCGGTATGAAATATGAAAATATAGCTTTCTGTTCGCTTGTAAGCTCTTTTATATGTTTTGTTTCTTTCAATTTCGAGTCATCTTCTTCGCTGTCTAAATCCTCCGGCAATGAAATATCCGGCATTTTTCTTGTCTTAGCCATATCCAGCTTCTTCTCCAGTCCCGGATTCTTTGCTGTCATCTTGGCTATTTCCTGCTCGATAAATGATGTCACATGATCAAAATCTCTCTTCTCAGAAACGTTTTCTTTCTCCTGTGAAGTCTCATCATCTGATGTATCATCATCGACATTTAACATATCATCTGTTATTTCAGGCATCATGGTAGTCGGCTGCATGAGTATCTCGTCTTTCTCAGACTCCTCTGCCATAATTATATCCTCCGGCTCTCCAACCGGTTCCCTGGCTTCATCTGCAGCCTCTTCAGGTACTTCCCGTGACTCCTGCACTTCTTCTATAGCTTCTTCTATAGCCTCTTCCGGTGCTTCCTGCGGCTCCTGTGCTTCGTCTATAGTATCTTCAGGTGCTTCCTGCGGCTCCTGTACTTCATCCACAGTCTCCTCTGCATAAAGCTCCTGCATATCCGGTTTCTGCTCTTCTTCAGGCTCCTTCACGGCAGCTTTCTGCTCTATAATATCAACCGGCACCTTCAAATACTCCTCCTCAAGAAGTTCCTTCGGAGTAACACCTGCATCCAGCTTTGGAATGACATCATTTAGTCTCTCCATGATGTCTCCTGCCTCCTGAAGAGCTCTTGCCTTAGCTGACTCAAGCTTCTGCTGCTCAGCCTCTTTAAGTGCAATTTCAGCCGCATGTCTGGTCTTTTCCCATTCTTCAAGCACATCCTGTATAGACATCTGTCCTGTAATCTGATGCTCAAGCTGAGTCTTTTCACTCATGACCATAGACATCTGTCCATCAGCGTCTTCACCCAAAAGCTCCTTGAAATTCAACTTAAGTGAACCATCTATCTCTTCATCTGTAGCGATATGCTCTGTCTCTTCCGGCTGCTGTGCATACTCTTCCTGCTCCTTTTCGAGCTTGAGATAAGGAATATCCTCAACTATCTTTTTGATGGTATCCATCGTATCAGCAACTTCATTCTTGCCCTTGGCCTCCATGATCTGCTGCATACCCTTGGCAATCTCCTGCTGTAAATTTACAGTATTGAACTTCTCCTGATTTACAGTAATCTGCGGAATAGTTACGTCATCATGCACTATCTCTCCGCCCTTTACCATCTCCATGGCACCTATCTCAGTGACCTCAGCCTCATCCTTTATCTTAGCCGGCTTTTCCTTCTCTGCCTTGAATCGTCTGTACTTTTCCTCCTGAGCCTTGGTAAGTGGCTGATAAAGCATCTTAAGCTCCAGCGCACGCTCCACATATGGTCCGTCTCCGAACCACAGAATGAGCTCATCGCAGGCATCTATACACTTATCGGCTTTTCCGGCCTTGTGGTATAGATATGCAAGCTCGTATGCCCACTCCTCAGTGTATTCTTCATCCTTGTACTCTTCAAGAATAGTGATAAGCTCATCAAATGAAGCTCCCTGCCCTTTTTTGATGGCATATCTTAATACATACTTCATATCATCATGAGGCGCTATCTCAACAAACTCATCATAATACTCTGTAGCAGCATCATAATCACCCATCTTGATGGCGACCTCAGCCAGTCTGTATATAATCATCCTGCCGATTGGTGAACGGTCATAGGCCATTAAAAGTATGTCCCTTGCATCCTGGTATCTTTCGGCCTTCTCGTAGATTTCGCCGATTTTAACGAGTGTATTTACATTTTTAATTTTGTTCCAATTTATGCTATCCGCAATCTCTGCTGCGCTCATATAGCCCTCCTCGGCGCTTAGGGCTTTTATCTGATCCAGCTTGAGATTGTATTCGTATTTATCCACTTATTTCACCTACTCGTATTTAAGCTTATTATTTTTGGTATCTACGCCTGTTGTCTTTGTATAATCCCTTGTGTCCTCAGGAAGCTTCTTTTTCCTGAGAGCATAATTAACAACTCTTTTCACAATATAGTATATCACAGCAAAGGTTGGAACACCAAGTAACATTCCAAGAAAACCAAACATTCCTCCGCCGATTAGTATGGCAAACATAACCCAGAAGGTCGAAAGACCGGTAGATGAGCCAAGTATCTTAGGCCCTATTATATTGCCATCCACCTGCTGCAGCACGACAATAAATATCAGAAGATAAAGCGCATGCCACGGACTCTGAATTACTACTATGAGTAACGATGGAATTGCACCGATAAACGGTCCGAATACCGGAATCACATTTGTGACGCCGATAATCACTGCAACGAGCACCGATGATGGAATCCTTAAAATCAGACATCCGAAATATGCAATCACACCTATAATCAGTGAATCTATAATCTTACCGCTTATGAAGCCTCCAAAAATCTCATTTGTCTTTCTGATCGTCTCAATGATGATATTGCCTGTCTTTGGCTTGCAGACAGCATATATTATCTTTTTGCTCTGTCCTGCGAGAGTCTCCTGAATACTCATCACATAGACCATCACGATTATTCCGATAATAAAATTAAATAAGCCTCTGACTACCGAAATCACACCGGTTGTAATCTGTGCAACATACTTCTGTGCCTCAGGAATCAGCTTTTCTGTGGCATAATCCTCAATGTAGTCGGTTGCATTCTGTAAACCTGTGCTCGCGAGCTCAGCAATTTTGCTGTCCCCGAAATTGCCGTTCTTTATCATGTTGATGAATGCCGCAACATCATTTGGCAGTGTCTTCATAAGTCCTGATATACTTGCTATGACAGAAGGCACAATAGCCGCAATGAGGAGCGAAATAATCGCTACCAGAATAATAACCGAGCCTGTGATTGCAAGAGCTCTTGAAACCTTTCGCAGCTTGCTTTCGCTTTTCATCTTTTTGGAAAGAAGCTTTTTAAAGCATCTTTCCAGCCACAGCATGACAGGATTCATCAGGTATGCAAGCACAAGTCCCATTATAATAGGCATTGCTGCCGCAAGCAGCTTGCTCCATATGCCTGCAAAGCCCTCAAATCTGTACAGTGCAAAGAAAAACAGTATACTGACTGCAAACGTGACAAATACCATGACACCTATTCTGATCAGATGTGGCCATTCCTCACGCCCCGGGTGCGAATTCTGCTTCGCACCCTTATCTGCATTTATCTCAATGTTTGATTTTTTACCAGCTTTTCCGGTTTCTTCCATCGGATTAAACTCTCCTTATTTACGATTATAGTTGATGAGACATCCCTTTAATATTATCTCTCTTTCATCATCTGTGAGCTCACCCATCTTCAGTGTAAATGGCTTTAATTCACCATCCTTGACAACATATGCCTCAAACTCCGTCTTTGCATCCTCGATTTCCTTCTTGATTCCCGGAAGGAAGATATAGTCGAGGTTGTGGAACGGAAGCTCTCCCTCATCGATGATGAATGGAAGCATTCCCCAGTTGATAAGGTTTGAACGGTATCTCTTTGTGGCATACTCGTTTGCGATATTTGCCCAGCCTCCGAGTACCTTCTGGCAGCTGGCAGCCTGCTCTCTTGCTGAGCCGTCACCCGGCTTAACAGCAAAAATTGTGCTTCCGAAGCCCATATTCTCATGGCTTGCCTCAGGGAATTTTTTCTTTACTACTCCCATGATTTCAGCAACCTCAGGAACAGCCTTTCCTGCGCACTCACCACTCTCTATAGCCTTCTGGGCCTTCTGGATTTCCTTTGCTCTGCCTACATACTCAGGATCCTTTCTTGAAAGTGCGAACTCTGCAAGTCCAAGAGGGTTTGAACGATATGAAGATGTCTCTCCTGAAGGAATGAGCTCATCTGTTGTAGTAACAGGATCATGAATCTCTGAAACCACCTTAAGGAGCATATTCTCAGGAAGCGCACTCATTGCCGGCCAGTCCTTGATGTTTGGTCCGAACTGGATTTCAACTGAAGGATCTGCCACTCCATGGCTGTCAAATACACGGTTCTCATATATAGTCTTGTCAAAGAAATATTTTGGCTTTGTAAAGTTGACATCAATATCCGCTGCTGATGTAAGGAAGCCCTTGTTTGCTGCTGTTGCAGCGATTGAACGTGCATCCATGAGTGCCACTGAGCTGATCTGTCCGTTCTGTACCTTAGAACCCTCTCTGTTAGGGAAGTTTCTTGTTGAATGACGGATAGAGAATGCGTTGTTGGCAGGTGTATCTCCTGCACCAAAGCAAGGTCCGCAGAAAGCAGTCTTTACGATTGCACCTGTCTCAAGAAGCTTTGCTACAGCTCCGTTTTTCACAAGCTCCATGTATATTGGAGTAGATGCCGGGTAAACACTCAGTGTAAACTCGTCTGCTCCGATTGAATGTCCGTTTAATATGTCAGCCGCATCGCAGATATTCTCAAATCCACCGCCTGCACAGCCTGCGATGATTCCCTGGTCTACATACAGTTTTCCGTCTCTTACCTTACTCTTTAAATCAAGCTTCACCTTACCGTCAAAGCTTACCTCCGCTCTCTTCTCACAGTCATCGAGAATATCCATGAGGTTTGCATTGAGCTCATCGATAGTATAGGTATTGCTTGGGTGGAATGGCATAGCTATCATTGGGCGGATCTGGCTTAAATCAATCTCAATAAATCTGTCGTAGTAAGCCACCTCACCCGGATTAAGCTCCTTGTGGTCCTCAGCTCTACCGTGAATCTCAAAGAATTCCTTAACCTGGTCATCTGTTCTCCAGATAGAAGAAAGACATGTAGTCTCTGTTGTCATAACATCGACACCTATACGGAAATCAACGCTCAGATTAGACACACCCGGTCCTACAAACTCCATAACTTTGTTCTTTACAAATCCGTTTCCGAATACCTCTCCGATAATTGCAAGTGCGACATCCTGTGGTCCAACGCCCTTGATTGGCTCTCCTGTCAGGTAAATGCCTACTACCTCAGGCATATCAATATCATATGTCTGTTCAAGAAGCTGCTTAACCAGCTCAGGTCCACCCTCGCCGACTGCCATAGTACCAAGTGCACCATAGCGTGTATGTGAATCAGAACCAAGTATCATTTTTCCGCCGCCGGCAAGCATCTCTCGTGCAAACTGATGGATAACTGCCTGATGAGGTGGTACATAGATTCCGCCGTACTTCTTTGCACATGTGAGACCAAACATGTGATCATCCTCATTGATTGTTCCACCAACTGCACAAAGGCTGTTGTGACAGTTTGTAAGTACATACGGGATAGGGAATTTCTCAAGTCCTGAAGCTCGTGCTGTCTGAATGATACCTACAAATGTGATATCATGCGATGTAAGCTTATCAAACTTAATCTGAAGCTTGTCCATATTGCCGGATGTATTGTGCTCCTTTAAAATACCGTAAGCAATTGTCTCCTGCTTAGCTGTCTGTTTATCGATGTCCATGCCGGTCTTGCTTTTGACAGCTGCCTGAGCCTCCGGTCCATCAATTATTACTTCCTTACCGTTTAAAAGGTAAGCACCATTTTCATATAATTTCACTTATTCTACCTCCGTATGTGTATTTCAAAATTCTTTTATTTACTATTATATAATATTATAGGTAATTGTGGCAATAAATAAATCACCATCTACCTTAATTTCGAATTTTCCTCCCATCAAATGGGTCAGATTCTTTGCAATCGAAAGTCCAAGTCCACTTCCTTCAGTGGTTCTCGACCTCTCTCCCCTCACAAAACGCTCTGTCAGGTCTACATTTCCGTTGCTTACTATGTCAAGCTCGTTCTTAGACACATTCTTTATTGTAAAAACTGCCTTTTTATCTGCCTTTTCAAGTTCTACATACACTCTGGTATTTTCCAGTGCATATTTTGCGGCATTAGTATACAGATTTTCAATAGAGCGGTAAAGCTGACGCCCATCCGCATAGATAAATATCTGTTCTGATGGAATTTTTGTAACTATTGTCAGATTTCTCGACTCAAAGCGCTCATTGAATTCACCTCCGGTCTGGTATAAAAGCTCAACCAGATCAAGCTTTTGCATATTGAGCTTCACATTTCCCGAGGTAATCTTTGATGTCTCTACCAAATCCTCTGTAAGCTGCTTTAAGCGCTGTGACTTTTCCTCCAGCACATGTATATAGTATTTGGCATTTTCATTTTCCAGATTTTCCCTCTTAAGCAGGTCAACATAGTTGACTATTGAAGTCAGAGGTGTCTTTATATCATGTGATACGTTTGTTATTAGGTCTGCCTTTAGTTTTTCATTTTTAAGACTCTCATTTACCGAGCTCATAAGACCCTGGCGTATATGGTTGACAGCCTCCGCCACCTTTTTCTGCTGCCCATGAAACTCATTGACATTGAGTGTAGTGTCAAGCGCTCCTTCCGAGATAGCTTCAAGTGCCTCCTGTATGCGCATTATCTCTTTGTTTTTTTGTGTGTGGATATCCTTTTTCTCAATAACTCTTTTCAAAAGCTCATAGCCCTTGTACATCAGGCTGTGTGTGTAAAGTATATTGCCTTTTATCTTCCTTACAATGCTCTGGTATAAAATAATAAAAGCCAGATCAAACAAAAAAGTAAATGTGCCGGCCGTCATAATGAGTGATGCATAGTCAAAATGCTGGTTTTTTACGCCTGAAATCACTTTTCCCATAAATACCATGAGCAGTGTAAATATCACCAGCATCACATCAGAGTATACCTTGTCAATCGGTAAATAGTATATTGTGTAATCATCCTCTGATTTTCTGCCGGCCACGTTTGCCATATATGCCAGGCTCACAAAGCTGCCTACCAGGCCCGCAAGCGATATTAGTGTATATATATCAATATTTCCATGCGCATCGTGCCTGAATGCATAGCCTGTGGCAAACACTCCTGTCACCATAAGTATCATGCATAGCTGATGTAAAACTATGACCGCTGCTTTTTTTCCTATCGTATACTGCTTCATTTGTTGTCCTCTATCTTATAGCCTACTCCCCAGACCACCTTCAGATATCGCGGCTCTTTAGGATTTATCTCTATTTTTTCCCTGATATGTCTGATGTGCACAGCAACTGTATTGTCGGCTCCTATCGCCTCCTCGTTCCATATACTCTCATATATTTCGTTTATTGAGTAGACCTTTCCCTTGTTTTTAAGAAGTAAAAGCAGGATATTGTACTCAATCGGTGTGAGCTTTACCTCCTCACCATCCACAGTCACCTTTTTTAAATCATCATTTACCAAAAGGCCTCCGGCTTCATAAACCTTGTCTCCGGCTGCATCATTGCTTGACAGAGTGGTATATCTGCGAAGCTGTGACTTTACCCTTGCCACAAGCTCAAGCGGATTAAAAGGCTTTGTGACATAATCATCAGCCCCCACATTGAGGCCTAAAATCTTGTCAGCATCCTCTGTCTTTGCCGAGAGAATAATTATCGGCACCCTGCTTTCCTTTCGTATCTGCAGAGTAGCTCTTATTCCGTCGAGCTTTGGCATCATGACATCTATTATCATGAGGTCTATTTTTTTATTCTTCATAATTTCAACCGCCTGTATGCCGTCGTAAGCCTTCTCCACGTCGTAGCCCTCCTGCATCAGGTAAATCTCAATTGCCTCAACTATTTCCTTGTCGTCATCACAAACTAATATTGTCATATTATCCTCCTTCTATGAATTTTGAACAGAAACCTTCTCCTGCCGTTAGTCAGCTATATTTTATCAGATTATCCACTTTGTTTTTCTTAAAATCTGCTTAATATTACCCACTTTAAATATAAGCCAAAAAGCAGCCGTTCTGTTTTGAACTGCTGCTTTATATTACATAGGTGTGTTTCATTTCCCTTTATTTCCGGTGATGCTCTGCCACATTCTGTGGATACCGTCTGTGAGCTCCTTTCCCTCCTTTGTGTTGATAACAGGTGGATTGCCGGCTTTTCTGCTTATTGCCTTATAATCCTCATCAACAGACGATTTTGAGCCGGCAGCCTTGGCTTCATCCTTATCATTGCTATGATTTGATCCGGCATCAGGTGTATCGTCTGCAAGCTTCACTTCACCCACTACACCATCTCCCAGGTCCTCGCCCTCAGCAAGTCCCAGTTTTCTGATATAATCCATATTTACCTTGATTTCAGTCTGTCTGTTTGCATAGATGGACTTCTCTTCCTTGTCAATAGTACGCTCCTCTACAGGCTTACCTGCATTTTTCTGACGTTCTATCTCCTTATTTCTATCATCGATAATCTTAAGATACTTCTCCGTATCGGACAAATCCTGAAGCTGTCCCTTGAGCTCATACTGGTTAGTTTTAACTATCTTCTCCTGCTCTGCAATCTTATCCTTCATATTCTTGCACAGCTTTTCAAGTGACTCGTTGGTATCATTGATGATATCACGCACTCTTGAAAGCGCCTCATCCGTATAGATAACCGATGCTGCATACACATCCTCAGCCTTTCTGCTTGCATCCCAGACTATCTGGTCCCCCTTCTTTCTGAACTCTCTCTCTGCGTGATTGCGACTCTGCTCAGTAAGCTCATACTCATCCTGTATTGCATATATACACTTATTCAGCTCAGCAAGTAAATCTATCATTTGCTGCTTGTTTATGATCACCCTGCTCGGCTCCGGCTTATACGGCTCCGCCTTTGAGAGCATGATATGAATTTCTCTTAGTACCTTTTCTGTTTTATCGTTCGCATTCATTTTCTATTTCCTCGGATTTAAATTAACATTATAACTATTCAGGGTGGTTATAAATACTCACCACTTACCCATATTTTATATGAAAATCCGCTTCTCGTAAATAGCCAAATGAATAATAATAGCTACTGATTACAGCCCTTTATAATTAAATCAATCCCGCTGCCGCATTTCTCAGCTCATCTGCCGCATGCTTTATCTCGGCAGCCTGCTCTTCGCTCACATTTCCGGGCTTTGTCCTTGAAATAAGCTTCTTCACATATGAAAGTGACGATTTCACACTCTTTTTCTGTGCGCTGTCCATAGCCCTTCTTTTTTCCTTGTCAGCCATGATATTTTCCACCTGTCGCACAAGCGTATCAGCCTCACTTCTTGCATCAATATAAGCCTTTCTCTGTCCGTCTGTTGCCTCATACTCCTGTGCCTCGCGGATTGCCTGCTCAATCTCAGAATCAGACAAATTTGAGCTTGCGGTAATCGTAATCTCCTGATGCTTTCCTGTGCCCAGGTCCTTTGCAGAAACCTGCACAATGCCGTTTGCATCTATATCAAACGTCACCTCTATCTGCGGCACACCTGCCGGAGCCGGCTTGATGCCCTTTAGCCTGAAGTTTCCAATCAGCTTATTGTCCCTTGCAAACTGCCTCTCACCCTGCAGTACCTTTATATCCACAGAGGTCTGGAAGCTTCCTGCAGTTGTAAAAATCTGGCTGTATCTCGTAGGAATAGTCGTATTTCTGTCAATAATTTTAGTTGAGACACCACCAACTGTCTCAATTCCGAGTGAAAGCGGTGTGACATCCATCAGTATAATCTCTGCCGCACTGCTGCCTGCGACAATTGCTCCACCGAGCTTGCCGCCCTGTACTGCTGCACCGAGTGCCACGCACTCGTCAGGATTTAGGTTGTGTGAAGGCTCTTTTCCTGTAATTCTTCTGACCTCCTCAACAACAGCCGGCACACGTGTCGAGCCTCCTACCAACAGCACCATTCCAAGCTCTGCTGCGGAAATACCCGCATCTGAAAGTGCCTGATTGACAGGAATAGCAGTTCTCTCCACCAGATCCTTTGTTATCTCATTAAACTCAGCCCTTGTGAGGTTCATCTCCATGTGGACCGGCTGTCCCTTTACAGTGGTGATAAATGGCAGGTTGATAGTGGTTGAGGATGATGATGAAAGCACCTTTTTTGCCTTCTCAGCCTCCTCCCTGACACGCTGCATAGCAGTATTATCCTTTCTCAGATCCACATTCTGCTGTCTGTAAAACTCTGTGACAAGATAATTCGTGATTCTCTCATCAAAATCATCTCCACCCAGATGATTATCACCGGCTGTGGCAAGCACCTCTATCAGATTGTCCCCTATTTCGATAACAGACACATCGAAGGTTCCTCCTCCGAGGTCGTAGACAAGAATTTTCTGCTGCTGTCCGTGGTCCAGTCCGTATGCGAGTGCCGCAGAGGTTGGCTCATTTATGATTCGAAGCACATTAAGCCCCGCAATCCTTCCTGCATCCTTAGTTGCCTGCCTCTGCGCATCCGAAAAATATGCAGGAACTGTGATTACAGCGTCTGTCACTGCCTCACCAATATAGTCCTCTGCATCCTTTTTCAGCTTTCTGAGAATCATAGAAGAAATCTCAGGAGCTGAATACAGCTTTCCGTCCACTTTTGCCCTGAAATCGCTTCCCATCTGTCTCTTTATTGAGAAAAATGTCCTGTCCACATTGACTGCTGCCTGCCTCTTTGCAGCCTCGCCAACCAGTCGCTCTCCATTCTTTGTAAAAGCCACTACAGACGGAGTTGTTCTCTGACCCTCACTGTTAGTTATGACTACCGGCTGATTGTTCTCCAATACTGCCACACAGCTGTTTGTTGTTCCTAAATCTATACCTATAACCTTGCCCATTTTATGCCTCACTGTTTTTTTATTTAAGTCTCATAAATAATTGATTTTTTGACTTACTATTTCATCCTAATACTACTTTAAGCTTGGAAAATTCACTCGTCAAGGCATGAGGCTGTTATTTCAGAGAATGTTTATACTTTTAATTTTTAATACACAACATAACAACAAAGGCACCGCCGAAGCAGTGCCTTTGTTGATTAGTTTATAGGTTGGATTAAATGATAATTGAGGATTGCTTATTCACTTACTTTCTTTTTGAGTAATCCGAGTAATCCACATGCAATGAAAGATCCGATTACTAATGCAACAAGATACATTAACGGATTTCCGATTGTAGGAACTACGAAGATTCCTCCGTGAGGTGCCATGAGTGTACATCCAAATGCCATTGAAAGTCCACCTGCCACTGCTGAACCGACTACACATGCCGGAAGGACATGAAGCGGATCAGATGCTGCGAATGGGATTGCACCCTCTGTGATAAATGATAATCCCATGATAAAGTTTGTAGGTCCTGCCTTTCTCTCCTCTGCTGTGAACTTGTTCTTGAAGAAGATTGTTGCAAGAGCGATTGCGATTGGTGGAACCATACCGCCAATCATAACTGCTGCCATAATATTGTAGTTTCCGGCAGCGATTGAAGCTGTACCAAATACATAAGCGGCTTTGTTTACAGGACCACCCATATCTACTGACATCATTCCTCCGAGAAGTACTCCGAGCACTACTGCGCTTGCACCGTTAAGTCCATTAAGACCATTGTTGATAGCTGTATTTAAAGCTCCGATTGGAGGCTCAACTACAAACTGCATTATAACGCCTACCAGGAATATACCAAGCAGCGGATAAAGCAGAACCGGCTTCATACCATCAAGACTCTCCGGAAGTTTAGAAAATACCTTCTTTAAGAGGAGCACAATATATCCTGCAACGAAACCTGCTACAAGTGCTCCAAGGAAGCCTGATGTACCGTTTGCTGCGATTGAACCGCCTACAAAACCAACTGCAAGACCCGGACGGTCAGCAATACTCATAGCGATAAAGCCTGCAAGAATTGGAAGCATAAATCCAAATGCTGTTCCACCAATTCCCTTAAACATTGCTGCGGCCTGTGTAATAGTACCGAAATTTGCTCTCTGGTCAGCCGGCAGTGAATTAAGGTCAACACTGAATCCATCGATAAGGAATGCGATTGCGATAAGAATACCACCACCAACTACGAATGGAAGCATATGTGAAACACCATTCATCAGATGCTTGTAAATCTGATGTCCAACGCTCTCCTTTCCACCAACTGATGAATGTGAAGCCTCCTTTTTACCTGATGCCTTAAATACAGGAGCATCACCGGAAGCAATTCTCTTTATGAGCTCTTCTGCCTTATTGATTCCGTCAGAAACCTGACACTCAATAACCTTCTTTCCGTCAAAGCGGTCTGTAGGTACATTTGTATCACAGGCAACTATAACACCTGCAGCCTTTGCGATTTCATCATCTGTGAGCACATTTTTGGCTCCGCCTGAGCCTCTTGTCTCAACCTTTACCTGATATCCAAGCTCCTTGGCTTTTTTCTCGATAGCCTCAGCAGCCATATAAGTATGGGCAATTCCTGTAGGACAGGCTGTAACTGCAACGATAAATACATCGTCCTTCTTCACCTCAACAGGCTCTTTCGCCTTTGCCTCTTTGGCAGCCTCTTTCTCATCCTTTGCTTTTTCAGCGCTATCGATGATATTTAAAAACTCATCAACTGAACCGGCATTGATAAGAGAATTTGTAAACTGCTCGTCCATCAGCATAACAGAGAGCTTGCTGAGCACCTGAAGATGCACATTATCCTCTGTGTTTGGTGCAGCAATAAGGAAAATAATCTTTGCAGGTGTACCATCGAGTGATTCAAAGTCAACCCCATCTTTTACAACCATTGCCGCAAGACCTGCTTTAGTAACAGCATCAGACTTACAATGAGGAATTGCTATACCCATTCCAATTCCTGTTGTGCCTTCCTCCTCTCTTGCAAAAACACCCTTGCGATACTTCTCCACATCGGCTATTTTGCCACTTTTTGCCATCAAATCAATACACTGATTCAATGCTTCGGTTTTTCCGGCAGGCGTACCATTCAAATTGATACTCTCAGCTGCCAATAAATCCCTGATTGTCATACATCATTCCTCCTAATAGAATATATTAATTATTTATATCAACCTTTTTGATACCGTTTGTTTAATTGGAAGCACTCTCCCATTTATCAATAAGCGCTTCAACCTCCGGCTTTGTAGCAAGCTCCTCAGAAAATGCACTTGCACTTCCTGTACATACTCCATAAATAAATGCCTGCTTATAATCATTTGATTTAAGGTATCCGTAAACAAATCCGGCTACCATCGAATCACCTGCGCCTACAGAGTTTTTGAGCTTTCCTTTAGGAGCCTGTGCCTTAAATTCCTGTCCATCCTCGGTCACAAGCACTGCTCCGTCACCTGCCATAGAAACAAGCACGTTTCTTGCGCCCTGCTCCTGAAGCTTCTTTGCATACTTTATCACATCGTCCTTGTCTGTAATCTCAACCCCGAATATCTCACCGAGCTCATGATTGTTTGGCTTAATGAGGAACGGCTTATATGGAAGCACGTTTGTGAGCAGATTTCTTGTCGCATCAACCACGATATTTATTCCGCGGCCCTCAAGATGCTTCATAATATCCATATACATTGATGAAGGCATTACATCAGGAATACTTCCTGCTAGCACAAGCACATCAGACTCCTTTAAGCAGTCTAGCTTCTCATAAAGCTTTTTAATGTTATCCTCAGTGATTACCGGTCCCTGACCATTAATCTCGGATTCCTCATTTGAGCGAAGCTTCACATTGATACGTGAAATACCATCCTCCACCTCTATAAAATCAGTATCAACACCTTTTTTTGCTAGAAGTCTTTTAATTTCATTTCCTGTAAAACCCGCTGTAAAACCAAGTGAAGTATTGCTCATTCCAAGATTCTTAAGAACCATGGAAACATTGATACCCTTACCACCTGCAAAAATCTTCTCTCCAGTCGTTCTATTGACTACTCCTGTCTTAAAATCTGTTACATCAACAATATAATCTAATGATGGATTAAAGGTAACTGTGTAAATCATGTTAGACCTCCTTAATATTTTTGTATTTCTTATAGTTGTCATTGCTTAGTGCATTTGTAACAATTACAGCATCCTCAAAATCAGCAAACTTGATACTTGATACCTGTGAAAACTTACTGTCATCCGCAAGAATGTATTTCTCCTTGCTATTCTCCATGGATTTCTTTTTAACCATGGCCTCCTTTATCTCCGGAGTTGTAAATCCATTCTTCACAGTAATTCCGTTGGTTCCCCAGAAGCCCTTCGTAAAATTGTATTTATCGAGCGTCACAACGGCCTCATCTCCGACAATAGCCTCAGTAGTAGACTTGAACTCGCCACCCAGAATATATACTGTATATCCCCTATCGGAAATTCTCTTGGCATTAGTCAGAGAGTTTGTAACAAAAACCACATTCTTTGCAGTAATATAATCAATCATGACTGCTGTTGTAGTACCGGCATCTATATAAACAAAATCATTATCCACAATAAGTGATGCCGCATATCTGGCAATCTGTTCCTTTTCGCTGCGATTCTTCTTAAGCCTGTTGATAACCTTCTCATCCTGAGTATGGATATTCGTATTATTGGCAATCGCACCACCATGTACCTTGGTGAGATACCCCTTCTTGTCCATTGCAACCAGATCACGTCTGATTGTCGACTCGGATGTATTAAGCTCATCCATAAGCTGCTGAACAGTCACACTTCCCATCGAATCTAATATATCGAGTATTTTTTTGCATCTATCTTCCGCCAGCATCTAATCCCCCCTGTTTTCAAATTGCTCAAAGACTATCATTTAATCTTTTATATTCAATTATTTTCCTTTTTTATTAAAATCAATAATCATCTAACTTGTAGTATTATTATATTTTCAAAATCAGTCATTGTCAATCATAATCAGTCATTTATATTCACAAATAATCACCATGAAAATTGTTAAAATTATATAAGGTCAAATTTCAAATTGTGTAATATATGCAAAAGTAATATTCTAATTTTGTGCAGAATATACTACATAAATCTTTATTACTTGCCTAATTGCTAATTTTAGTATCTTTTCTATTACTAGTTTATAATCTAAAATATAGTTCAAATTAACTAATTTTAATTTAGTCACTATCAAATTTGACTGTTTTTGACTGTTTTGAATCTAAATGCATTGTAATTCATAATTCATCATGCTAGAATATGTTCATTATGGTACATATTTTATGATTAAAGGGTCAAAAGGTATCATCAATGAGTTTATATTTTGTTATTTCACATCATTTTAGATAATTTATGTACCATCACAGCTACAATACTTTAAGTTAAAAAGGAGGATTTCACATGAAACAGCTTAATTGGGCAACACTCGGCTGCGGCGTAATAGCTAATGAGCTCGCGCATGCTCTCTCAAAGGAAGGGCGCACTCTTTATTCAGTTGCCAACAGGACTCATGAAAAGGCCGTAGCTTTTGCACAAAAATATGGCATTTCAAAGGTATATGACAACATTGATGACGTCTTTTATGATCCTGATGTGGATATCATTTACATCTCCACTCCACACAATACTCACATCAATTATCTAAGAAAAGCCCTTTCTAATGGAAAGCATGTACTCTGTGAGAAATCTATTACTTTAAATATCGCAGAGCTCGATGAAGCCGTCTCACTGGCCAAAGAAAATAACGTTATTCTTGCTGAAGCCATGACTATATATCATATGCCTGTTTATAAAAAGCTAAACGAAATAATTGCAAGTGGACAACTCGGCAGGCTAAATTTAATTCAGGTCAATTTTGGAAGCTACAAGGATTACAATATGACAAACCGATTTTTCAGTCGTAAGCTTGCCGGAGGAGCATTGCTTGATATTGGAGTTTACTCACTTTCTCTTATCCGCTGGTTCTTCAAGGAAACACCAACACAAGTATCGTCACAGGTTAAATATGCACCAACCGGTGTTGATGAACAGGCAGGTATTCTGCTTATGAATGATGCAGTGGAAATGGCAACTGTCACATTATCTCTACATTCAAAGCAGCCAAAACGCGCTACGCTCTCTTTTGACAAGGCATATGTGGAAATCTTTGAGTATCCAAGAGGAATGCAGGCAACTATTACATATACAGAGGATGGTCATAAAGAAGTAATTGATGCAGGTGATACATCAGATGCACTTTATTACGAAGTATGTGATATGGAAAAAGCCATAAACTCTGCATCATCCGATGAAATAGAAAACCTCATTCACAGTCAGTATACATATGATGTTATGAAAATCATGTCTGATATAAGAACCGAATGGGGTATGAAATATCCTGAAGAGGAATAATAATACTACTACAACTATTCAAAAAAGGATAAGAGTTGTTAAAAAAGAGAAATATAATTCTGTTTATCAGGCTTATATTTCTCTTTATTAATTTAGTGTAACATCCTGAAAAATAATTTAGAAAATTAAAAAATAATGAAATGTGTACAACATATATTACGAATATTACATAAATTCACAATATATTTTATTTGCAAATTATATAAAAGAAAGACCACATCATAAACTGATGTAGTCCTTTTGAGAGAGGTGACAGCCGGATTTGAACCGGCGATGACGGTGTTGCAGACCGGGGCCTTACCACTTGGCTATGTCACCATATATTATACTAAAAAACTCCCCGAGTAGGGCTCGAACCTACAACAAC
>UMIZ01035901.1_pt1 | contig 17922 bp, 14 predicted proteins | sample 1965931 | NCBI WGS metagenome assembly UMIZ01 (sample SAMEA4836137, study PRJEB28245) | human gut metagenome | biome: gut microbiome; material: fecal sample | place: Denmark | collected 2008
GATATGCAGAAATTGCGTTTCTGTGGCAGTCAGGGTCATGGTCGTGGGCCTTTCCTTGTGTTTTTCCATGGCGTGGGCCAGCAGCAGCGATGTTGCGCCGACGAACGTCCCCAGCGTGTTGCAGATCACGTCATCCGTCTCCGCCATGCCGAGGGCGAAGCGGTACTGCGCGTACTCGATCCCCGCGCTGAGGATGCAGCCGGTCAGCGTCGTGAGGGAAATGCGGAGCCAGCGGTGCCACTTTCGCGGCAGGGCGTTGGACATCGTCAGCCCCAGCGGGAAGAAGAGAAAGACGTTCATCAGCATCTCCCGGTAAAGCTCCGGCTGCTGCCGCGCGGCCGCAAGCGCGGCGAAGGGGGTGAGGACGGCGGCGTAAGTCCCGGGCGTGCGGGAGAGGAGGGTGGCGTGGAGGATGATCGCTGCGGACACGCAGAACAGGATCACATTGACGGCGATTCTGACCTTTGCGCGGAGGCAGTTGCAGAGCACTGTCCATCCGGCAAACGCCAACAGCATCAGGAGGCACACCGTCCATGGATTCATCGCATAGATTTGGCGAAATATCATATTTATCGCGTCAGGCGGCGAATGACGCGGGCCAGAAGGCTTCTGTTCCAGCGTTCCTTCGCTGCCTCTTCCTTTGTCGGTTCGCAGCAGGCGGAAACCAGTTCCGCAAACGGTTTCTGTTCATACTCCCAGTCGGTGAGCTTAATCTCCTCGCTTCCATCTTTTCCAGTCACAAACAGGAAGTTATCCGGAACAGCATCGATATGACAGAGCTGGATGCTCTTTGGCTGTGCGTCAATATAGCCTTTCAAGCTAAGGACAGTCTGCTTCGTTTTATCATAATCCGCGTAAATGGAAGGCGCACCATTCCAAAGGCTCTCATAGAAAGCGAGACGTTCCCAAAGATCGAAGCTATGAGAAACGTGCAGCTTCTGCGCATGGAATCTTTTTAATGCTGATAAACAACGCTCAACTTCTTCCCAGTTACTGCTGTCACAGACGTGGGCATCCGTTAAATAGGCCGCAATTTTAATTCCTGTTTTTGGATCAAAATAATAAACGTCCTCGCTGATTCCCAGAGATGAAATTGCATTATATACCGCGTGCTCTTGTTTGCGGTTAATCAGGCGATCCGTGCCCTCTCCCGGAATGCGGATAATATATCGCTTATCGTCCATGCAGAACGAATAGGAACGGTTGGTCATTCCGCTTTTCATTGCCCGGAGACTCTTAACCTTCTCAGCGCGGCAAAACCCACAGGATTCAATTATTTGAGGAACATCCGAGACCATCATAACCCTAACCTCCAAAAAGACTTGTGATAAACTGCCACAGTGTGATAGATGAGTATCCGCTGCCAAATCCTTTCGATACGCCAAATTCGTACAGAAAATAGATGAAATACAGCACAGCTGCGCAAGCTGTAACATATTGCGCGGAACGCTTGGTGAACAGCTTCTTTACACCTGCAGTAATCAATATTTTTCGTGTTTTCATCAATGTAATGCCAAATTCTTCTGATACTTGCCTTAACGAAATACCTGATCCATCAATCATTCCCGAAGTATATGCTTCTACAATACAATTCTGGAACTGTTCCATTATTCTGTTCTGATCATACCCTGGTTTCTTTTTTGTTCTTCCCATTTTTCTTTACACCACTGCCATGATTGCTTTTATTTTTATTCTTCTCTCTTTTATATTCATCCCATGCATCCACTGCCTCTATCCCTGCCATCCATAGCACCAGGGTATCCGCCCGAAGTGTTATCCCTAAATGCTTCAGCATAAATGGTTCCGGCAAGAGCGAAAGCAAAAAAATCATCAATAGCATGTATGCTTTAAATAATTTGACTATATCCCTCCGCATACGTTTTCTCAAAAAACAATATCCCAAAACATAAAATATAATCACACCTGCCTTAAGCCATACTTTCTCCTTTTTTCGTGTCAATCCAATCATATTATACCGATACTCTGGCAACCACCAGTGCCAGAGTATTCATATCTTATTCTACAGTAACGCTTTTTGCCAGATTTCTAGGTTTGTCTACATCTAACCCTTTAGCCACGCTGACATAATATCCCATTAGCTGCAACGGAACAACTGCCAGACTTCCTACAAAGTGTTCATCTATCTTCGGAACATAAACTGCAAAATTTACTTGATCTTCAATCTCATATTTTCCATATGTTGTCAGTCCCATCAAATACGCACCACGACTCTTGCACTCCAACATATTACTGATGGTTTTCTCGTAAAGATCACTCTGTGTCAATACACCAATTACCAATGTTCCTGGCTCGATCAGACTGATTGTACCATGCTTTAATTCCCCGGCTGCATATGCTTCAGAATGAATATAAGAAATTTCTTTCAGCTTTAAACTACCCTCCAGGGAAATCGCATAATCAATTCCTCTGCCCACAAAGAACACATCATGTGCATTAGCATATTTCGCAGCAAACCATTGCAGTCTTTCCTTATCCTGCAAGATTTTCTGAATCTTATCTGGAATTGTCAATAACTCAGTAATGTAATTACTATACTGCTCTTCTGTAATGGTATTTCTAATTCTGGCAAATTGAACAGCAAGACAATACATTGCTACAAGCTGAGCGCTGTAAGCCTTTGTCGTTGCCACTGATATTTCCGGACCAGCAAGAGTATAGAATACTTTATCTGCCTCACGAGCAATACTGCTGCCAACCACATTTACGATTGCCAGAGTTGTTATATCTTTTTCCTTTGCCAAACGCAAAGCTGCTAAAGTATCTGCTGTTTCCCCCGATTGGCTGATGACAATAACCAATGAATTTTTATTTATTGGCATTTTTCTGTATCTAAATTCAGATGCAAGCTCCACTCTTACTGGAACATCCACCAAGTCCTCTATCACATACTGCGCTGCCATTCCAACATGCCAAGCTGAACCACATGCAACAATATATATCTGTTCAAATTTCCGAATTTCTTCTTCTGTAATTTCAACTGATGATAAATCAATACAATTATTTTTTATGACAGAACCCAAAGTATCCTGAACGGCTTTCGGCTGTTCATGGATCTCTTTCATCATAAAGTGTTCAAATCCTGCTTTTTCTGCTGCCTCGGCATCCCACTTAATTTCTGTTGTCTGCTTTTCAATCTCATCCCCATCAAGGTTAAAGAAATGAGCTTCTCCAGGTGTCAATCTGGCAAATTCCAGATTACCAATATAATAAACATTTCTGGTATATTGCAGAATAGCCGGAACATCAGAAGCCACATAAGTTTCGCCGTCTGTCACTCCAATAATCATTGGACTGTCTTTTCTTGCTACCCAAATTTCTCCCGGATAATCTTTGAACATAAGTTCCAAGGCATAAGAACCACGCACACGAACCATTGTTTTGGCAATCGCATCAATCGGTCCGAGATTATACTTCTTATAATAATAGTCCACTAATTTGATTACTACCTCTGTATCAGTCTGACTATAAAAAGTATAACCATGCTTTAATAATTTTTCTTTAAGCTCCGTATAATTTTCGATAATGCCATTGTGTACTCCAACCACTTCTGATTCTACTTCTCCAGAACCTGATCTTGTACAATTTCCAGATACATGCGGATGTGCATTAATCTGACTTGGCTCGCCATGTGTTGCCCAACGTGTATGTCCGATTCCACATGTTCCTATTAGTGCTTTTCCTTCATCTGTTTTTTCAATCAGATTGCCTAATCTTCCCTTGGCTTTAACCACCTGTGCCAGACGCTCCCCATCTCGCACAGCGATTCCAGCCGAATCGTACCCTCGGTACTCTAATTTAGACAGACCATTTAATAAAATAGGTGCTGCCTGCTGTCTTCCAGTAAAACCAACTATTCCACACATTTTATTTTTATCTCCCCGTAAATACTATTGTTTATTTACATTTTCAAAAATATAATCCATTAATTTTCCATATTGTTCGATTCTATTTTCTTCTGGCAACATTTCGATAATCTGCAAAGCAATTAAATATTTCTCGGTTGCCTCCAATCGTTTGTGGTACTTTGCAAGTTGTTTAGATGTTTCCCTATACATCCAGAAGTAAAGACCAGACACAATCTCTACTATCGCTCCAGATAAACCAGCCATAAATGATGCTGAATTATTTCCACCTAATAAAAATATAATGACTGCCAAAACAAAAAGCATAAATCCTGCAAAGCATGAGAACATAGCTGCTGAAAAAGATTTTCTAATTTGCTGTTTACAGATAACATAGAACTCCTTCAATTCTTTTAAATTTTCAAACATTAAAGTTCTAATATCCTGATTCTCTTCCTTGCTTTTTTCAGTTAAAATATCCAGATCCTTAATGGCTTCTGAAACCTCTTTTGCTTCCTTTTCAGCAACCAACTCATCTGTTTTTACTTTCATTTTGTACAGAGCATGTATTGATTTTATTATCCAAATAATCCCCAAACACCATGTTATCGGAGATGAAACCGGCGATTCACAATACTGCACTATCAATCGATGTATAAATTGCAATGCATTTCCAATCATCTTTTAATCTCTGCCATACAAATCTCTTGTATATACTTTGTCTTTCACATCATCCAAACAACTATCATATCTATTTGCTATAATTGCCTGGCTCTGTTCTTTAAATTTATCCAGATCATTCACAACCTTGCTTCCAAAGAAAGTGCTTCCATCTTCCAATGTTGGTTCATAAATAATAACCGATGCCCCTTTAGCCTTAATTCTCTTCATAACTCCCTGTATAGAAGACTGGCGGAAATTGTCTGAATTTGATTTCATAGTAAGACGGTATACACCAATTACAACCTCTTTTTCCATAGAAGCATCATATGTATTTTCATCTCCATAAGCATAATATCCAGCTTTTTGTAATACACGATCTGCTATAAAATCCTTCCTTGTTCTATTAGACTCAACGATTGCAGACATCATATTCTGAGGAACATCTGCATAATTTGCCAGAAGCTGTTTTGTGTCTTTTGGTAAGCAATATCCACCATAACCAAATGACGGATTGTTATAATGAGAACCAATTCTAGGATCAAGGCATACCCCATTAATAATCTGCTGTGTATTCAGTCCCTTCATTTCTGCATAAGTATCAAGCTCATTAAAATATGATACTCTAAGAGCCAGATATGTATTAGCAAACAACTTCACCGCTTCTGCTTCTGTAAATCCCATTATCAAAGTATCAATATTTTCTTTAATTGCGCCCTCCTGCAGCAATCCAGCAAACGTGTTCGCAGCTTTTACCAATCTGGCATTTTCAACATCTGTTCCCACAATAATTCTGGATGGGTACAGATTATCATATAATGCTTTTGACTCTCGTAAAAATTCCGGACTAAAGATAATATTATCACAGTGGAATTTCTCTCTAATGCTTGCAGTATACCCTACCGGAATTGTAGATTTAATTACCATAATTGCATCTGGATTATATTCAATAACCAGCTTAATCACAGCTTCTACTGCTGACGTATCAAAGAAATTTTTCTTGCTGTCATAGTTTGTAGGTGTAGCAATAACAACAAAATCAGCATCCTTATACGCAGATTCCGCATCTAACGTAGCTGTCAGATTTAACTCTTTTTCCTTCAAATATTTTTCAATATATTCATCCTGAATCGGACTAATCCTTTTATTGATCTTCTCGACTTTTTCCGGGATAATATCAACTGCCATTACCTCATGATTTTGAGATAACAATGTGGCAATAGAAAGTCCTACATATCCTGTTCCTGCTACTGCTATTTTCATTATATTTTCCCCCATTTACTGATAATTTTCTTTGGTTTGTATCTTATTTAAAAAATACATATTAACTTGATTGATTGGCGTTTCAGCGTCATGATAATAACCATCATTTAGCACATACAATACATCATCAACAATCGTAATCCCTTCAATTGCATATGAATCTTTCAATACATATAATGGTTTAACTTTACTTGTTTTTAAGTCAACTGTATAAATATAGCTATCTCCATGATAGTCTGCACCTGCTGAAAAATATATCAAATCATTTTTTTCGTCTAAAAACAATTGATCTTGTCCTTTTATATGTATTTTAATTGTTTTTTGTACTACGCCATCATATGAACAATTATATAAATAATTATTCGTCAAAATCCAAAGCGTGTTACTCCTACTATCATTTGCAATGCCAGATGGTTCTTTTATATCAAAATTTCCTAATTCATTTCCTTTTTCGTCTATATGGCGAACTTTGTTTTCTCCATAAGAACATAACCAGATAGTTCCATCTGTTGACTTAGTAACTCCTTGTATATCTCTCATATTCTCAAATTTTAAATAACAAGGTATATCTCCTTTAATAGCCGAAAAATCCTTTTCAACTATTTCGATAGAAGCCTGGAAAGTCTTATCATTAGGCTTATATTTACCTGCATTCCCTATAAAAAAACTCTCTTCTTCTTTATCCCAATAAAGCCCTGTACACGTAAATCCTACATTAGCTTTTTCTTTGTCCGGCAATTTTAATATTTTATTTGCATATATTTTGTCACATTTCTCTTGTTCAATTTTTACTCTAATACGTGGTAAAATTATATATCCTACTGTAAAAAGTATTATGAGAAAAAATAACATAAAAATTAATTGTTTTTTCTTTTTCATACTTTCTTTCCTTTTCTCAGTTCTGGTATCCATTTTTTCCTTGTTGCAACCAATAATACAAACATCATTAAAGCCAACAAATATCTAGCAACTGCATTTTTATATACAGCAACCATAGACAATGCCACAATACTCGTACCTATAAGTATTGTCATTTGCAATTTTGTATTAAAATAATTTTTCATTTGTATCTCATTATCAATACATTCTTTTCTTGCTAATACAAAATATAAAATCATGACTATTAAATAGCTTACTAATGACGTATATCCACCAGCAACATATCCAAAAATCGGAATAAAAATAGCATTTAAAATTATATTACACACTGCTGCAAATACTGACGCAAACAAAATAAATTTCGTCTTTTTATAATAGAACAAGATATTTACATATTGTTGATATATATACATAACAATAACACTAATTGCTAATGGTGGCATAACCCATATTGCCTCTAAATATTTTTTCCCTCCTAAAATCAAAATTATTTCTGGAGCCATCACAATTTCCGCAATAGCGCAAAAAGCAACTATAATTGTACCGACTGTTATCAATTTACTTTTATCTTTCGACGAATCCTTTAATTTTAATTCCTTAAACAGCCATGCCTGTAAAGATAAATTCAACGCACCACTTATAACAAAGATGACCATGGCTGCACTATATGATACACTATATAAAGCAGCATCTTCATAACCATCAATTTTTTGTATCATTAAACGATCCGAATGATTTAATAATATCATCGATAAGTAATATGGCATCAATGGCAAATTATATTTCAATGCATCTATTGCATAGTCTTTTTTCCATAATGTGGACGTACCTTTATAATTTGATATAAAAAACGGAATTGCAACCCCTAACTGGATTACTGTCCTTGTAGCTATAACATAAAATATAGGATTATCTAAATTAAGGAAAACGGTTAATGCACCAACGATAGGTCCGATAAGACCATATACAATTATTGCAAATAACATTTTCTTATATTGGTTATCAACTCTTTGTCTTGATGACCACAATCCGAAACTGATAGTTCCTATAAAAGAACATATCATCAGTATACTTAACGGAGTACTTATTCCAGTAATATAATTAATGCCCTTGTGAAACATTAAATACATTAACGTCCAAATCACAATCAATACAATACTCAACGATTGCATAGTTGCTGTATATGTTGTCCTATTTTCATCGTCCCTTACTAATCCTGCAACATAACCATTGCTGTATATTCTCAATGTTATAATAATCTCAAATATTTCTAGCCAGGACATAAATATACTATATATTCCATATTCCTCAGTAGCTAAGTAATGCGTCAGTATAATCATTACCAACCAAGGCGCAATTTTTTGTATTATATTTCCCACTGCATACCAAGACGCAGCTTTCATTTCTACTGACATATCTCTATATTTTTTTATGATTTTTTTAAGAAAAAGTTTCATATCTAACTCACTTCTATTGACTGATAAATCTTGCTATTTCCAAAAAAGAAAATAGCAATAAAAATAGTTGATAAATAATGAATCCATATACTCGATCCTGTCATTCCAATGCCTATATAACATAGCAGCATAAAATACATAAATTTTTTACACTTTAAAGGTGCAATATACTTTATCGTTCTTGCACGAATCAATGTAATTCCAAGAATAATGATAGTTCCCCATATTCCGAAAAATGTCAAAAATTGCAAAACAACATTATGCGCATAATAATATTCACCCGAAGTAATATATAGCGGAATTCCAAATCCTCCTGGCAAACCGACTCTACCTCTTATATACTCTACACATGCCGTATAAATATAATCTCTGTTGGTCAAGTATATCTCATTGCTTTTTATTTGATTTATCAACAAAGTAACACTTCGAGATTGCATTCCATATTGTGCTAGTTTTTGGCTTACCCAATATAAAATATCTATTAAATTGTTTAGCAAAATATATGCCGATACTACCAGTCCTACAATAATTATTAATTTCTTCCATAACTTTATTTTACCTGAATATACATATGCAAATAAAATCATGCACGCTGATATTACTGCAGACATACGTCCACCCAAAACAGCAGTCACAAGAATATTAATGGCAACATTAATATATAACCATTTTCTTTTTTCAATTCCCTGAAGTACCATGTAAGAACCAATAAATACATTTGGTACACATATACTTGTAAATATTGAATAATGCACTAGCCCTTGTTTAAGTAAGACAACTGCAACTAATACCAACGGTAAATTTAATTTAGAAAATTTCCACCATTTTTCAACAAATATTCTTAAATCAAATATATTATTTGAAACACACAAACATGGAACTGCTATGCCAACCAACGCTTGTATACCTTCTATAAATACATAATACCGATAAGGCACTACTATATAATTAATGATTATCGCAGAACAAAAGACAAACAAAAATGTAAGCACACGTTTATTCATGCTCATTGTCGTTCCTATTGCTATTATCGCAAGCATCATATAAATTATATATTCATATAACGATGAAATTTTAAAAGTGTTTTCTAAAATATTCGCAAAGTATGGAACATAAATATATATCACCAATATAATTGCAAGTATTGTACTTTTCTGTTTTATATTTCTTTGTCCATTACTCATATTGCACCTTATTTCTTACGTTTTCTTATAACTTTATTATATATTTCTTTCCAGTCATATAATGCCGTTTTAAAAAATATAAACGGATACTTTCTTTCATAACTATTCTTTTTCTTTTCATCCCATACTTCATTGTTATCAGCTAATTTTTGTGAAAATGCATCTTTAACTTCTTTCGATAACCATTCTCTACCATCTTCACATACTCTGTTACGAATATCAGCGTATGTTGGTGTTTCTAATTCTGGAACTACTCCCAAGGTTAAAAATGCATGCCCATTATAACAATATGGCTGTCTGCAATGTTTTCCCACTGGATTAAAGATTATTGGTTGTTCAGGATTTTTAAATATATTTTGATTACTAAGCTGTCCATAACATGGCTTAGCAGCCCCAGTTCCTAAATCAACGTACAAAGTCCAAGCTCCCGCATAACAAAAATCATCTATTTTTTTCTGAAAAATATCCAATTTGAAATCAAACATTGTAGAATCAAATTTTCTCCAAACAGACTCATACTCTTTTCTTGACATAGATGTCAAAAGATCTTTTTTCTCAGTCAAATCATTTCGTCCTACTGTAATTTGACATGCTGCTCCTAGTTCTGATTTACAAAGATTTATAATTTCATCAATATCATCAATCAATCCATCATAAGGCATTAACTCAACAGTAAACGAACATCCCTTTTCCCACATCTTTTTCACATTTGAAAAGTATCTATCTAGCCATCCTTTTTTCTTTAACTCTGCATAGTGGAAAGAGAATTTGAATTCCAAATGCTCTAACAAATTTCTTGGAAACTCAGCAATTTCATCAAATCGACTTGTCAATGTTCCATTTGTTACAACCTCTAAAAAATGTCCTTGTAATAATAATTGGTAAATATATTGCGGCATTTCTTTCGGAATAAGAGTTTCTCCTCCTCCCGTTAGATTTATAATACAAGTGCCTCCTAACCTCTCTTTTGAAAGACATTTGCCAACATGCTCTGGAGTATATAAAAATTTAGCTGCTCCTTTTTCATTTTCTTTCAATGCTGAAATATAACAATATTCACATTTAAGATTACAATTTTTAATTGGTACATTGATAACTAACAATCTTTTAATTTCCATACTTAATCCTTTCGTATTACGTCTGCCATTTCTTCAAAATAGTTTAGCAATTTTTCTCTATCATATTTTTTATGTTCCCATATAGTTGTTCTCTTTAATTTTTCAAGCACTTCACTTAACGAATTAGCTCTTACAATCATATTTGTATCATCAAGCCAATCTGCCACTCCAAAAACTTTACCAGTTTTATTATTTAAAACAATGCATGGAGTCCCATTTAATACAGAAAACAGCATTGCATGTAAACGATCTGTTATAGTAATTTCTGCATTTTCAAAAGTTTCCCACGACTTTTGCAACTCACTTATTCGCTTTCTTAAAACAACTGGCGATTTTATAACAGTACTAACTTTTCTAATATTATAATTTTGTTTTATTTTTTCATAGAAATCATCAATATTTTCTTGCTCGGATTCGCAATCCTCTCGAATACATACATTTATCACTTTCTCATATCCAGTACATTTTTCCTTTGTTATCATATTTTTCCCATACAAAACCATATCTGGTACTAAATATACATCCGAGTTTCCTGTAAATTCAAATTTTTGTTTTATAAAATTGTAAGACTTCCTTTCTCTTACAAAAATATGTAAATTACTATGTTTTTTTAATATTTCATTTGTTATTCTGTATTCCCTCTCTCCCAGTTCGTCTGAAGTATAATATACTGTTTGTGGAAGAATAATAATTTTATTATTGGGATAGTTCTGCACAATCTCACGTATAACACATTCATTATGTATCCATAAGTTCCCCATCCATCCACCACCCGAAATTACAACTAAATCTTCAGGTGTTACTGTATTTTTTATTATTTCTTTTTGTGTATGATACATAGGCATCAATATTTCAAAATATTCATAGTCCGGGAAAAAATCCTCAAAAAAATATTGTTCTTGGATTGCGATTGCATGATCCCCCAAATTACCATGCATAGGTGTTCCAAATAAAAAAATCTTTTTATTTTTATTTGATTTTAATTTTTTTATTGCCGAACGCCATCCAGGATAAGCTACTGACAGTTTAATTTGTTCTTTTAAAATATTCATTATATCCCTCAAAAAAGTATTTAAAATTATTTTCTTTTTTTAACATCAAATCTCTAAGTAAAACTAATAAACAAATAAATATATTAAAATTCTTTCCATAAATTGCCCCTTTAGCAATAATTTGTTTGTTGCTACTACCATTTTCTTTCTTTTTATGATAAACCGTTACCTCTGGTATATAAAAGATTGCATTTTTTTCATAATTACTTAAAAGGAAATCCACTTCTTCTCCACAAACAAATTCGCTTCCCAAACCTAACCGTTCATCAAATTTTTTATTCAGCACTAAATCTTTCTTGAATGCAACTTCAATAGACGATTTTGACATGAGCTGTAATTTGTTTCTTACATACTCTTCGTTGGAAGTATAATTTTTATATGGAATATTTTTTTCCGGATCAAAAATCTGTGATAATACAATTTTAGCACATTGTCTTTTTTTAAATGCATTTACAATAATTTCAAATGCATTTGCAGGATACCAACAATCATCATCGGATAATACTACTATCTCGCCTAATGCCTGCTCTAATCCTCTATTTCTAGCTCGTGATAATCCTTTTACACTCATTTCAATTTGCTTTATATCCAAATTACTATATTTACAAATTATATCTTTTACAATTTCATGATTATCCTGTGTTACAAATATAATTTCAAAGTCTTTATATGACTGTTTTTCCAGTGTTTCTAATAATCGTCTAATTTCCTTTTCTCTTGTTCCTAACGTAGGAACTAATACTGATATTTTCATATTTATTTCCTTACTTAATTTTTAGCAATTTAATCACACACCAATATGCAATATGAAAAACACTTCTAACTATACTAAGATGTTCTATATTTCTATATAAAATCCAATGATATTTAATCACTTTGAATTTATTACTTGAAATAGAATTCTGTCTTATTCGATATTTCATAAGCACCGATTTCATACCATAAATGTACTTTTCTTTTTTTAACATTCGAAGCCACAAAGCATCATCGTTTCGTTTTCTAATATTAGGTACTTCAAATTTTCCCATCTTTTCTACGTTGTACATAACCGTAGAATTTCCTACCGGGCAATCTAAAAGCACTCGATTATAATCAGCCTTTGGTACTGTCTTTATAATTTTATTTAATGATTTCCCATTTTCATCAATTTGTTCATACGCTGTACAAGAAAATGCAACATCATGCTTTTTCATAAATGCTAATTGCTTTTTCAATTTTTCTTCTGGCCAAATATCATCAGAATCCAAAAAAGCCATATATTCCCCATTTGCCAATTCCATTGCTTTTGTTCTTGCAACGGCAGCTCCAGAATTATTTTCTAAACAAAAATATTTTATTCTACTATCTTCTTTTATATATTTATCGACAATTTCTTTTGTATTGTCTGTCGAGCAATCATCAACAATAATCATTTCCCATTGCTGATACGTTTGTGCCTGAACAGATTCAATTGTTTCCCCTATAAACTTCGCACAATTATATGTCGGCGTAATAACTGATACTAATCCTTTTTCCATACACACTCCCTACCTAATCACTGCAAAAACTGTTTTTATCATTGTTCCTATATCATGTATAAAACTAAATTTTCTAATACTTTCAAGATTGTATTTCATCTTCTCAGGAAGAACCTTTTCTACATATACTTTGTCCACATCGTCTGCTTTATCCAATAACTCTGCTTCATCTTTATATTTTATACTCGCCTCAGATGTAACTCCCGCCGGTAATAACAACGTAGCATACATTTCTGGTGTATACTTCTTTACATAATGCGTACTTTCCGGTCTGGTTCCTACAAGCGTCATATCGCCTAAAATAATATTTATTAACTGCGGCAATTCATCCAAACGATATTTACGAAGTTTTTCGCCTACCTTTGTAACTCTACTGTCATTGGATACGGTAACCTGGGTGCCAATTTTATCTGCATTAGCAACCATTGTTCGGAATTTAAATATTTTAAATTTTCTTCCATATTGTGTAACACGCTCCTGACGATAAAACACTCCTCCTTTAGAATCTCTTACAATCATAATTGAAATAGTAATTAATACAGGAGAAAATGTTACGAGCATAACAGATGCAGCAAATACATCAAATCCTCTTTTTAAAGCCAAACTAATTTTTTTCTTTTTTAAACTGTCATAATATGGACGAACTTCCTCCGTCTGCATAAATTTTGGTAATTTCTCCCATTCTCGTAACATCTGTATCTCCTATTTCTTCTATCACATTTAAATATATTCTTTCACGATTCTACTAAACTGCTCGATCACATAATCCACTTCTTCATCTGTAAGTTTTGTATGAAGCGGTAAAGTAATCTCATTTTCAAATCTCTTATATGCATTAGGATAATCTTTAATATCAAATCCCATATTTTTGTATGCAGTCATCATTGGCAACGGCTTATAATGCACATTGCAGGCAACGCCTGATTCTGCCATTTTCACAATAATCTCATGCCTCTGCTCCAACGTAATTCCCGGAACTCTTGTTATATACAAATGACCAGATGACTGGTGGTTTTCTGTATAGTGATTTAATACCTCTATTCCGATTGGCTTAAATGCTGCATCATATTTTCCTATGATTTCTTTTCGACGTTCAAGCAAACCTTTATATCTCTTCATCTGTGCCAGTCCGATTCCAGCTACAACATCAGTCATATTACATTTAAACCAAGGTCCAATGATGTCATACTCCCATGCCCCAAGCTGCGTTTTCGCAAGTGCATCTTTTGACTGACCATGAAGTGATAACAACTGATACTGATGATAAATTTCTTCGTTATCAATTCCATCAATATCTTTCCAAACAGCAGCACCACCTTCTGCAGTTGTAAAATTCTTAACTGCATGGAAGCTGAAATTTGAAAAATCTGCAATACTTCCAACTGGTTTCTCTTTCCAGGTTGCACCAAAAGCATGTGCTGCATCTGCCATAACAATCACTCTGCCGATGCTTTCCTGTATTTTATTTGCCGGATGGAATAAGCCTTTCTTACGTTCTACAATAGAAAAAATCCTATCATAATCACATGGCACTCCACCGAGATCTACTGGAATAATTACTTTTGTTTTTTCAGTAATCGCATTTTCCAACTGCTCATAATCCATTTCAAGAGAATCTCTCTGAGTATCAATTAAAATAAGTTTTGCCCCTACATGGCATACTACAGACGCACTTGCAGTATATGTATACGCACATGTAATGACTTCATCGCCTTCTTTAACTCCTAATAAGCGCAAAGTCATTTCTGCACAAGCTGTCTGCGAATTAAGACAAACTGCACGATTTACTCCACATAAATCTGCAACCTCTCGCTCTAATTCTTTTGTCTTAGGCCCAGTTGTAATCCATCCAGATCTTAATGCTTCTGACACCTGTTCAATTTCTTTTTCTGTTATATCTGGCGGTGAAAATGGAATCTTCATAATATTGTTTTCTCCTTTTATCTGACTGATTATTTTAGAAAAATCCTGGCTCAACACCCGTTCTTCCTACCTCTTCTTTTACCCAATCTGCATTCAGATCATTTTTAACTATTTCATTCTTTTTCAAATAAAGAACAATTTTGCTATCTCTTGCCTCAATAGCACTAACAATCATTTCAGCATCCAATAGATTCTCTGGAATTGCATCAACATTTGCATATTCCTGTTCGCCCTCTTCTGTTGCCAAAATAATAGAACCTTTAATTTTGTCTAATATTGATTTTGTTTCGTAATGCATATGCGTCCTTCCCGTATTTTTGTAAAAATACAATCTTGTTATATTTTATATAGCTACTGCTTCTTCCCTTTCAGGCTCGCTCTTTTTTTGATGTACGGCAAATTCAGCAGCTCGATTAACTTCTTCCGGCTTTTTAAATGTTGGTACAGCTTTTCTTAATACTTCTCTTGCCTGTGAATCATCTCCTGTTTCACAAACTTCTCTAAGCATATTCAGACGAGTATTAATTTCTTCCGCACTTAATGCTGAATCACGCTCAATAAATATCATACTGTTACTTGTTTTATCTAATTCTTCTGTTTTAACCAACAATTCTTCATATAACTTTTCTCCCGGTCTTAATCCGGTTTCCACAATTTCAATTCCCTGTACACCAGACAATCGAATCATATTCTCTGCCAAATCCATTATTTTTACAGGCTGTCCCATATCCAATACGAAAAGCTCTCCATTATTTGCCATAGCACCACTTTGAAGTACAAGCTGTGATGCTTCTGGGATAGTCATAAAATATCGGATAATTCGCTTATCAGTAACTGTAACCGGTCCTCCATTAGCTATCTGACGTTTAAATAACGGAATAACTGAACCCGCACTACCTAATACATTTCCAAAACGTGTCGCACTGTACTTCACTTTTCCATGCGTACTGGCACTCTGTACAATCATTTCGCACATTCTCTTGGTAGCCCCCATAACATTCGTAGGATTAACCGCTTTGTCCGTTGACACCATCATGAAACGTTCCGCTTCATATTTTTCACAAAGTTCTACCAGATTCTGTGTTCCAAATACATTGTTATAGATGGCTTCGATACAGTTATGTTCCATTAAAGGCACATGCTTATGTGCTGCTGCATTAATTACAATCTGTGGATGATACTTAGCAAATACACGTTCCAGTGCTTTCTTGTGTGTAATAGAACAAATTTCAATCTGAAGATTTAAAGTATTTCCATATGCAATTTTTAATTCTTGCTGAACATCGTATGCGCCATTTTCATAAATATCCAAAATAACAATCTGTTTCGGTTGCATCTTTGCCAACTGACGACACAGCTCCGATCCAATGGAACCGCCACCACCTGTAATCAAAACAACTTTGCCTTTGTAATATTCATTTGTATGCTCATCAGATACCACCAATGGCTTTCTGAACAGTAATTCCTCAATATCAAATTCTCTTAAATGTCGCTTTCCTCCTGCCGCATAAACAGTCGGATAATCATAAACTTTTAATTTATATCCAGCATTTTTATAGTATTCATATAATGTTTTCTTCTTTTCTGCATCCATTGACGGTATAGCAAATACAATTTCCTGTACTTCATACTCATTCAATTTTCTAAATGTTGCTTCATCTTCTGACCATACCGGTAATCCCTGAATTTCACGACCTACTTTATTTTCATTAATATCAATAAAACATCTCGGAATGTATGCCGCTTCATCACTATTCAGAAGATCTTCCGCAAAACTTACTCCTACACGTCCAGCTCCAATTATTGCTATTTTTATTTTCTGGACTTCTTTATCATTTCCTTTCTTTACTCTACCGAATGTGTATAATAAGGAAGCTAAAAATCTCCCCTGCTTCGTTTCCTGATTGCTACATTTATATGCATATCTGTACATCATCCTTAACGCCAATGCGCCTAAGAGATTTATACTGATCAAACACAGCATTCTCGCAAATGTAATTTTCTCAACTGGAAGAACCAGTTCTAAAATCAAATAGACAAAAAATGCTATTGCATCTGTATATAACAGTCGAATATAACACTGAATACCGCCATATCTCCAAATCTGTCCATATACATTTCCAATCAATCTAATTGAAAATACACATAACAGTGCAAGAACCATCTGTTGCAACATACCTGAAATGGAAAGTTTATCATTTCCACCATAAAGTCCTAAAAGCAACACCGCTGATAATTCATACACAAGCAAATCATATACAACCAGCATCCATCGAACATTACGCTTCTTATATTTCATTTGTATTTCTCCATCCGCAGGTTTTAATCTTACTTTTCCTGCATTTTCTTTTTTGTTAAAAACTTAAATTTTCATCGTTCAATGAAGATAATTTTTCTTACTTGCTTCTCATATTCATTCTCACAATTTTTCCTTTTCATATAGTCCATTCCCCCCCCAACAATTTTGGAGTCCTTAACACGACAACTAGCCTGTGAATGTTCTTTTTTGAAGAGCATCCGCAGGCTAGGTCAAACCTCCTTATCATAATTTTTCGGCTTATAGTGTGGGTCAAAATAAGCATCCAAGAAACCATTTATTTGTACATAATTTCCTAGCTTAACCGACACAACCATGCAGAAAAATCATCATAACCAGATTCGACTAAGCCAGCGAAACCCTTGTAAAATCAAGGTTTTTCTTGGTTGTCCCTATTATACCGCTATCTCCTTTTAGCACATTGATAAACTGTGGAAATTCATCCAGGCTTGTCCGGCGGATGAACTGACCGATGCCGATCTTCTTCGTTTTTACACATTTCGATACTTATCATACTCCTCAATCAGATATCGTAATATTCATTTACCGCTCACATCGCACCTTCATGTCTCAGCACGACTCCCACTGTTTTGCACAATATTTTTACATCAAGTCCCAGGCTCCAGTTCGCAATATAACTGCGATCAAGTGCTACCACCTGTTCAAAATCCGTAATCTCACTGCGCCCA
>UMIZ01047369.1_pt1 | contig 17657 bp, 17 predicted proteins | sample 1965931 | NCBI WGS metagenome assembly UMIZ01 (sample SAMEA4836137, study PRJEB28245) | human gut metagenome | biome: gut microbiome; material: fecal sample | place: Denmark | collected 2008
TATATAGTAGGAAAGTATTACTTTCCTACTATATAAAAAATAGAGACTTACTTATTATTTAAGTAATGTCTCTATTTTCTTTCTATGCTTTATTAGCTGAACCAAATACATCTTTCATTTTGTGTGAAACTGTTTCTTTTACTAATTCTCTTGCTGGAATTAAATATTTTCTTGGGTCAAATGCACTTGGATCTTCTACAAATACTTTTCTAATTCCTGCTGTCATTGCAAGTCTTAAATCTGTATCTACATTTATTTTTGAAACTCCTGAAATACTTGCCTCATGTAATATTTCATCAGGTACACCTTTAGCTCCTGGAATATTTCCTCCATATTCATTACACATATTTACTAATTCCGGAATTACTGTTGAAGCTCCATGTAATACTATTGGTGTATTTGGAATTCTTTCTTTAATTTGTTTTAAAATATCAAATCTAAGTTTTGCTTCACCTTTGAACTTATAAGCTCCATGACTTGTTCCAATTGCTATTGCTAATGAATCAACTCCTGTTCTTCTTACAAATTCTTCAGCTTGTGCTGGATCTGTATACATTGCATCAGATGCAGATACATTTACATCATCTTCAATTCCTGCTAATTTTCCTAATTCTGCTTCTACAACAACTCCATGTGCATGTGCATAATCAACAACTTCTTTTGTTAGTCTGATATTTTCTTCAAAATCATATTTTGAACCATCAAACATTACAGATGTGAATCCATTGTCTACACACATTTTACATGTTTCAAAATCAGGACCATGGTCTAAGTGTATTGCTATCGGAATATTTGGATGTTCCTCTACAGCAGCCTCAACCATTTTCATTAAATAATTAATTCTAGCATATTTTATTGCACTTGATGATGCTTGTAATATAACTGGTGAATTGTTTTCAGCAGCTGCATCAACAATTCCTTGTATTAATTCCATATTATTTACATTAAATGCACCAATTGCAAAACCTTCTTTCATTGATTTTTCAAACATTTCCTTAGTTGTTACTAATGGCATATTAATCACTCCTCTTTTTGTATTATTACATGAGTATTTTATTTCTATTTCAAAACTTTGTCAAGATTGTATATTATTTTTTAGTAATTCTTGTTATATTCATAACTTCCACATTTTGATTCATCTGATTGCATTGAATTGTTATTTGGTGTAGGAACTACATTAATTGCATGTAGTGTACAACATTTTGATTTTTGGTCTTGATATGCACAACTTTGAACTGTGCAATTTATTCTTTGATTTTTTTCCATGATAATTTCTATTCCTTTCTTATATTATTAAAAACTCATAACACATTCTTCCAAACTATCATTCTAAATAAATCTGTACTGAAAAATCATATACTCTACAATTTTTCATACTAAATAAAAATTAGAACATTTTTATTATGCTCTTTTATTATAATTTTATTCTATTGAATATTTTTATTTTTTTATCAAATAATATTTATTGAAAGGATTATAATATGAATGCAAAAGTTATGTTATTATCAAAAAAAGATGGTGATATAGAAAAATTTTTGAATAAATTTCTAAATAAAAAAATAGAATTAGAAAAATCTAATATTTGGCAAAAAGATTTTTCTAATCCTATTGAAATTTCTGAAATTGTTGCCGCATTTATCGACAATATTCATTCTTTTAATTTAATTATGTGGATTACCCTTGATAAGAATATTTTTATCAAAGTTTCACCAGCAAATTCAAATGATATCATAAAATATTTATTTGAAAGATATCCTTATTAGTTTTTGTCTGCTTGTTTTTCTACTTTTATAACTGTATATGTTATAGATGCTAAATATACTACCAATACTAATGTTGGTGTATATACTCCTACTGGTATTCTTGTAATTGCTATTAAACTAATTAATAGTATCTCGCAAAGTACTGGAATTGCCATTGTTTGAGCAAAAACATTTAAAATACCTTTTTGACGATATCTTACAACCATATATACTAATATTATTATAAATGATAATACAAATGGCAAAACATATTTTTTAAACATGTCTCTTATTCTTGTAGCTGGAATATCTTTTATTTCTGTTTTTTCTGCAGTTTGTTCAAATTCATAGTTTTCTTTAATTTTATTTACTATTGAATCTTTTTGTTCATCTGATATAGATTTTGCTCTTATTGTTACCATATCTTGATATATTTCTATTGTTTGAACCATATTTTGTTTTCCAAGTACTTCATTGGCTATACTTTTAATTTTATCAACATCTACTTCACTTGCTACATATATGTCTATTTTTTGACTATCTTGATATCTTAATTGTTTATTAAAACCAATTGTAGATGCTACTATAATTCCAGCAATTACTATTATCATTGCTATTGCTAATATAATTACATTTTTCTTTTTCATTTCTTTTAGCAAGTACTAACAAAATAAATGTTAGTACTTTCTCCTTTCTAAGATTATATTATTTGTTTTCTTTTAAGTTTAATAATGTTCTTGTTATTGTTGCATTATAAATTGCTGTTAAAACTAATCCCCAGAACATTATCATACCAAAACTACTTAAACTCTCCCATTTTGCTAAACAGAATACTATTGTTAATATTCCAACTGGTATTAATTTTAAATATACATTTTTATATGTTGCTTTTACTGCTTCATTTACTAAATTCATTTTCTTTGTTTTTGATAATATTTCTCTATTTATTATTAAATTAATTATCATAACAATTATTATTGCACTTATTCCTTCTATTGAAATTGCAACATTTGTATATCTTATTAATAATGAGAATGATGCTACAAATCCAACAAATGATATACTTGCTAATATTCCTGATTTTTTGTATATTACACAATATACTAATAATGTTATCACTAATATTGCTATCATTACGATTGCAAAATAAATAATTTCTTTTTGTGTTATACTTGAATATTCATATCTATTTGTATCAACTTCATAGTCTGCTGGTAATTTTCCAGCATTTTCTAGCATTGCTATTTCTGCTGCTTTTGATATGTTGTTATTTACTGATGTTGTGTTTGTTGATGATGATCCTATTTTTACTGTTATTTTTCCTTTTTCTATTTTTGATACATCATATGTTGTATCATTTACATATAATTTTGCTGTTTTCTTTGTTGTTTCTGAATTACTTGATGTTTCTTCTGTTGTGCTTTGTGTTTCTGTACTTTCTGTATTTTGTTCATCTGTGTTTTCTGTTGATTCTGTATTTTCTTCACTTGTTGATTCTGTTTTTGTACTTTCAGATTCACTTGCCTTTTTTGCATTTTCTATTTCTGTCACATCTGTTGCTAATAATGCATAATCATTCAATAATTCATTTAGTTTTGCTTGTCCATCTTTTGTTAGCTCTATTTCTTCATATACTTGATATGCTCCTTTACTATCATTTGAATATGAATATTTTGCTCCTTTTATCATATCATCATTTAAAAGTATATCTTTAGAATCTGTGTCTTTTATTGTTATTTTTTGACTTGCATATAAATAATATATATACATATCAACATTATCATTTTCTGCTAATTCTACTCTAACAGTTCCGTTTTCTTTATCTAATGATATTGTATAATCTTGTGCACCTAATGCTTGTAATCTTTTTTCCATTATCTTTTTTGCGTTTTCATAATCTTTTTCTGTTAATTTATTTTCTGTTGATTCATTTTCTGTTGATGTTGTTTCTTCAGACTTTTCTGTTTCTTCTGTATTTCCAGAGTCTGTTGTTTCTTCAGATGAATTTTCTTCAGAATTATCAGTTGAATTTTCTTTTATTTTTAATTCAATAACTCTTTGACTGTCTAGCTCTCTTCCTAGCTCATAATCTTTAACTTTATTTTCCATTCTATTTTGTGTTGGAAGATATATTCCTCCAAACGCAATTAATGTTACTAATATTATTGCTAATACAATTGTTAATATTTTTACCTTTTTCATTTTTAGCATTCCTTTCACTTTATTTATAATAATTTGTTGCTATGAACATTCTTTATAGATTTTACTTTATTTTTTTTAAAATATCAACCTTTTTTTAATATTTTTTCTAATATATTTTAAATCATTTCTAACCCACCTTTTAATGAATATACATTGGTATATCCCATTTTTCTTAACATATTATACGCTTCTCTACTTCTTCCACCATATTGACAATATACAACAATTTGTTGATTTAATTTTGTCATTTCATTTTTTACTTTTCTTATTTCATATTCAGGTATATTTAGTGCCTCTGGTAGATGTCCTTCATTATATTCTTGTGGGCTTCTTACATCTATTAGAATTGCTCCTTTAGATACCTTGTCTTTTAACTCATTAAAACTAATTTCATTTTGTTGATTATTTCTATAATATCCTCTATTTCTATAACATCTTCTACAAAACATAATTGATTCTCCTCCTATGTTTTATAATATGAAAAAAGAAGCACTTTTGTGCCTCTTTTACAAATTCTATCTCATAATTGTCATAGTAATTACTATTATTCCAAGTATTACTCTATATATAGCAAATCCTTTGAAACTTCCTTTTTCAAGTAGTTTAATAAAAATTTAATTACAATTATTCCTACTAAGAAACTGAATAATACTCCCATAAAGAATGCAAGTGTAAATTCAAAGTCTTTTATACTTACAAGTACTGCTGCTAACACTATTGGTGTTGATAATAAAAATGAATATTTTGCAGCACTTTCTCTGTCTACTTTTAAAGCTCTTGCAACAGTCATTGTTATACCAGATCTTGATGTTCCCGGAAATGCTGCTGCTATTGCTTGTGATAATCCTATTAAAAATGATTGTTTAAATGTCATATCTTCATATTTTGTTTCTGATGGTGCTTTTTTATCAACAATATAAAGTACAATTCCTAATACTATTAATGCAATTGCAATCATTATTGATTCTATGTTAAATTTGTCACAAATATATCCTGAGAATTTGTCTAATACTAAACTTAAAATTCCTGTTGGAATTGTTACTGCTACTATGTACCAGAAGATTTTACCTTCTGTTGATTTTTTCTTTTTTACAACTTGATCATATCCACCCTTTATTAGACCTAACCAATCTTTGAAGAAAAATAATGTTATTGCTAATAATGTTCCTAAATGTAATGCTACATCAAAACTTTCTGGAATGTTCCAATTAAACATCCATGGTATTAATTTTAAATGTGCTGAACTTGATACTGGTAATAGTTCTGTTAATCCTTGAACTATTCCTAAAACTATTGCTTGATATATTTCCATATTTTTTATAATGTTAATCTTTTTAGATTAACACTCTCCTTTCTTTTGCTTCTTTTAAACTTTATATATTTCTCTTAATATATTATATATTGTATTTTTTATAAATTCTGCTGATGTTGTTGGTGCCACTTTTCCTGGTAATGATAATGCCCAAACAAATTTCAAATTTCTATCTTTAATTGCTTTTTTGTCAATTCCACCTGGATTTGAAGCTAAATCTATTAACAATGTTTCTTTTTTTACATATTCTAATTTTTGTTCTGTTAAAATAATATGTGGAACTGTATTTATTATTATATCAAATGGTCTTAAATTTTCACCTAAATTATTAATATTTAATGATTTATGTCCATATGCTTCTATCCATGCCAAATCTTCATCTTTTCTTGCTGCACATGTTACCTTTACTGATAATCCAGCAAGTTTTCTTGCTAAGACTTTTCCAATTCTTCCAAATCCTAATATTAAAACTTCACTTCCATGTAAAATTCTATTTGTATTTTCTATTGCTACTTGAATTGTCCCTTCTGCTGTTGCAATTGTATTTAATACTGCTAATTCTTCTCTTTTCATTATATCAATAATCTCTATATATTCATCATTTGCCATTTCATATACTTCTGGTAAAATAGATCCTGCTATAAGAACTTTTGCATTTATATTATGCATCATTTCTCTAATAGTAATTTCTTTATCACTAAATGGCATATTTATTGTATTTCCATTACTTGAAAATGGTATTGGTCCAATTACTATTTCTACATCATCGATTGCTTTTCTTATTGTATCACATTGAATAATATTTTTTTGTCTTCTTATTTCTTCAGATTTCTCTAATCCATATACATATACTTCATTTCCATCATTAGCAAGCATTATTGCTAATTTTGCAATTCTTAAATCTCCACCTATTACTGCTAATTTATTTTTCATAATCCCTCCAAATTAAATTTATATTATATATTATATTTAATTTGAGTTTTTTTATGAATTTTAATTTTCTTTTTCTATTTCTTGAGTTTTCTCAATCCTTGTTTTTGGATTTTTCTTTTCTATTTTCAAATCTGCAAATCCTATTTTTTTTGTTATTTCTACCATTTCCTCTAAATGCTGTTTTGCCATTAATTCTTTTTCAGTTAACTTATGCTCTTTTTCTTCTTCAAAATCTAGGTTAAATGGTATTGATAATTTAGCTATTATTATTGCAAAAGTCGTATCTTTTCTGATTTTTTCTACAATTCTTTTTGGAGAATCTTGTATTGCTACATTTGCATATTGTATTGCTTTTTCTTTATCATTTTTTAATATATAAATTTTAGATAATTCCAAATATGCATCTGCTCCTAATTCTTCATCATCAACTATTTGTAGCAAATAATTTTCTGCTTCTTCTAATTCTTTATACATTATTGCAATTTCTGCCAAACTATATTTTGTATTACATATTATAGTATTTAATTCCGCTGATTTCTCATAATATAATTTTGCACTAGAAAAATCATTTAACATTGTATATACAATTCCTAAATTGTAATTTAATTCAAAACTTGTTGGATTATATTTTAATGCTTCATTATAATAGTTTGCTGCTTCTTTATAATCTTCTTTTTCTATTAACAAATCTCCTAATGCTATTGTTGCTTCTGGATAATCTGGCTTTTTGTTTAATAAGTTTGTTAATGTATCTATTGCTTCATCTTTTTTATCTAAATCTGTTAATAATGTTGCTACTTTAAAATATGAATCATATTCTTTTGGATTAATACTAATTACTTGCGCATATTCGTCTACAGCTTTTCTTTGTCCACCTTCTTTTTCATATAACATTGCTAATATTTTATGCCCATTATAACTTTCTGGATTTTTTGTTACTATTTCTATTAACATTTTCTTAGCTTGTTTTGTGTTGTCAAATAATAAACATATTCTAACAATATTTATATTTATAATTTCTGAAATATTTCCAGTTGCTTTTGTTATTAAAATAACACCTATTGGAACTACTATTGATAATAAATATACTATTATTTCTCCAAAAACATTCATTTTTTGAGTATCATTATAAACCATTATAAATTTTATTGCTATTCCGAAGTGCCTCTATTGCAAGTATTGTTACATATTTTGTATCATTTTCTTTTATTAATCTGTAAAAAATATATACAAATAGTGCAAATGCTATAACCGAAAATATTAATGTTTCTACTAACATCTTTTTTCTCCTTTATTTTATATTTAATGTTGTCTTGGATTATTTCCCATATATTGTCCTTCTATTTCTTCATTTGCATTTGCTATTTTTTCATCAATATCTTTTCCATCTGCTTTTTTTAATTCTTTTACATATCCTTCCACAGATACATTACATTCTCTTGCTGCAACTTTTATTTTATTTTCTACCTCTTTTGCAATATCAATAATTGATTTTTCATCACCTTGTTCTTCTACTAATTCTTCAACTGTTTTTCCTGTAACATCTTTTAAATCCTTATATGTTAAATTTGTTTCTGGAATTTCAGTTTCTTCATCAGCTATAACTCCATTTTCAGTTTGGTCTTTTTCTTTCATTACTTTTTTTGCACCATGTATAAGTTCATCTTGTGCTGTTGGATTACCTGTAATATCTTTTCCTGAACGATCTAATCTTTGTCTAAGTTCATAATCTTCTACTCCCTCGCCATTGACATTTCCTTCTCCTTCAAGTCCTGTTGATCTTCCTAACATTTCTTTATGTCCTGCTAATTCTTTTCCACAAGTCATTACATTAACCGTTTCCATATCAATTTTTCCATAGTTTTCTGGATCCATTGTTATCGCTATTTTTTGATTTGGTACATTTTCTACTGGCAATATTGTCATAGGAACTTTTTGCTTTAATTCATTACCATTCGCACTAACACTTATTATTGGCTCATAATTTGTTCCTGATCTTTGAACACTTTCGTTTATTTTCCATTTTTCTACTTTATCTCCATTTTCACCAATCTCTGTAGATTTTTGTAGAATTACGAAACTACTCATTGTATCAGAATATGCTACTGCATATTCTGATGAATTTTCAAATACACTTGGCATTCTTTCTTGCAAATGTGGATCTGTAATTTTTCTAAAACAACTTAATTTTAAATCTTGTCCTTCACTACTTAAATCTTTTTCCACTTGTTTTTGCTCATCATCTCTATTTTCTTCATTCTCTTCTTTTGATGTTTCATCTTTTTCGTCTTTTTCTTTTATGCTTCCAGCTAATCTGCCTTTTTCTTTATCATTTTCTTTAAATAATTCTTCAACATCCATTTGAGAATTGCCTAGAGCTCTTTTTAAACCATCTATACAAAAAACATTTCCATCTTTGTCTAAAACCATTTTTTCTTCAATAGTTTTTTCACCATTATCATTCTCTTTTACCCAACGAAAATGATATTCCATATCACCTTCTTTGTTTCTTTCAATTGTCACATATGTTTCTCCTAAAGAAACTGGTCCTAATTTTGTTTCTATTACCAAATCTTTATAATATTTAGTCTCTACTAATTGACTTTCATGTTTGCCAATTTGTTCTTTTACCCCTTCATTAACTTCTATAAATCTCTTTAATTCTTCTTTTTCTATCCTTTTTTGACTCATTACAATATTCTCTCCTTTTAAGAAATAAATCTACATAATTTTTCCTATCAAATCATATTCTTTTACTTCTATTACTTTCACATTTACAAAAGAATTTACTTTACTTTCAAAATTATTATTTTCAACATAAATAATTCCATCTTCTTCCGGAACATCTTGTGATGTTCTCCCTATTAAATATTTTCCATCAAATGAGATATCTTCTATTAATACTTCAACATTTTTTCCTATTTTATTTTTTAGGTTTTCATTTGATACTTTTTGTTGTATTGACATAATTTTATTATATCTTGATTTTTTTGTGTTTCCATGTATTTGTTCTGGAAGTCTTGCTGCTGGCGTTCCTTCTTCTTTAGAATACATAAATGTTCCTAATTTATCAAATTTTGTTTTTTCTACAAATTCTTCTAATTCTCTGAAATCATCATCTGTTTCTCCTGGAAAACCTACTATTAAGCTAGTTCTTAATACAACGTTTGGAATTTTATTTCTGATATTTGATATTATACTTTCAATTTGTTCTTTATTTGTTTTTCTATTCATTCTTTTTAAAACTTTATTTGAAATATGTTGTATTGGAATATCAAAATATTTACAAATTTTTTCATTATTTTTTACTACTTCTATAAGCTCATCTGTTATTCCCTCAGGATATGAATATAAAAATCTAATCCATTTTATACCATCAATATCTGATAATTTTTGTAATAATTCTGCAAGTTTTGGCTCACCATATATATCTACACCATATTTGGTTGTATCTTGTGCTATAACTATTAACTCTTTTATTCCTTTAGATGCTAACATTTTTGCTTCATCTAATATTTCTTCTATTTTTCTACTTATAAATTTTCCTCTAATATATGGAATTGCACAATATGTACACATATTACTACAACCTTCGCCAATTTTTAAATATGCATAATTTTTTCCAGTGGTTACAACTCTATCACAAAATTCATTAAATTCTGGCATTGGTAACTGTTTAATTTCTGAGACTTTTTCTACAACTTTTGTTGTACTTTTTTCTACTTTGTTTTTTTCTACCAAGTCTTGAATCTTTTTCCACATTTCACCATATTCATCTATTTTTATAAATAGATCTACTTCTGGTAATGTTTTAACTAAATCAGTATAATATCTTTGAACTAAACAGCCCATTACTATTAAATATTTACATTTTTTCTTTTTATATTCTGCCATTTCCAAAATAGTATTTATTGCTTCTTCTTTTGCTGAAGCAATAAATCCACATGTGTTTATTACTATTATATCTGCTTTTTCTGGATTATTTTCTATTTCATAATTATTATTTTTAAAATGTCCAATTGCTATTTCTGTGTCTATTAAATTTTTGCTACATCCTAGTGATACAAATCCTACTTTCACTTTTACTTCCTTCCTGATTTTAGCTATTATGTGCACAAATATGTTTTCTTGTTAATTCCATTAAATTTAATTTTGTAAATCCTTCTACTTGTGTTTTAGCTCTATCTTGTTTTAGGGTTTCTTTTAATAATTTTTCTATTTTTTCTTTATGTTCAACATCTTTCATATCTATATAATCAATTATTATTATTCCACCAATATCTCTTAATCTTAATTGTTTTGCTATTTCTATAGTTGCTTCATAATTTACTTTATAAACAGTTTCTTCTAATGTATTTTTTCCTGTATACTTTCCCGAATTTACATCTATTGCTACTAATGCTTCTGTTGGGTCTATTGTTATAAATCCTCCACAATTTAACCATACTTTACGTTGTTTTGCTTTTTCTATTTGATTTTCTAATTCATATTTTTTTATTAAATTTTTATTTTCTTCCAATGCCAATTTTATTTTGTGACTTACCATTTGTTCTAGTTCTGAATAATCTTCTTTGGTATTTACTATAATAGAATCTATTTTTTCACTTGGTAAATCTAGTATTATTTTTTCAACTATACTTGGACTTGTATATAATAATTGTGACTTACTATCTGATTTTTTAAATTTTTGATATATGTCTTGCCATTGCTCTTGAAGCTTTTGTAAATCTTCAATTATAATTTCATTTTCTTTCTTTTCAGCTACTGTTCTTATTATTGCTCCCATATTTTCTTGTAAATTTTCTTTTACAAGTTTTATTAATCTATTTTTTTCTGTTTCGTCTTGTATTTTTTGAGATACTGTTACGATAGTTGTTTGAGGTAATAAAATTACATATTTTCCTGTAAGTTTTATATGTGTTGTTGTTCTTGCACCTTTTTTATCATTACTATCTTTTTGAACTTGTACTAACAATTTTTGTTTTGGTTTTACAAGGTCTTTTATTTTCTTTTCTTCTTTTCTTTCAATTTTTTCATCGATTTGTGGCATTATATCTCTTACATGTATGAAACTATTTTTTTCTGTTCCTATATCAATAAAAGCTGCTTGCATACCTGGAATTATATCTTTTACAATTCCAACATATATATTCCCTTCATTTCTTTCATGTTTGTTTTCTTTGTTTTCTTCATATACTTCTATCAATTTTCCATTTTCAATAACACCTATTGTTTTCTTCTCTTCTTCTTTGTCAATAATTATTTCTATCATTTTGTTTTTTCTCCTTATTCATACTGTACTTAATTATACTTGTTCATTGCAGAGTCAACACCATTTCTTAATATTTCCTCTACTGCTTTTTGGGCTTTTTCTATTCCTTCATCTAGTCTTTTTAAATCTTCTTCTGGGATTACACCTATTACATAATTTATTTCATCATCTTTATGAATTGGTCTTCCTATTCCAACTCTTATTCTTGGAAATTCTTCTGTTCCAATCATCTGTATAATGCTTTTCATTCCGTTATGTCCACCTGCACTACCTTTTTTTCTTATTTTTATTTTTCCAGGTTCTATATCCATATCATCATATATTACTAATATTTTTTCTTTTTCTATTTTATAAAAATCTACTACTTCTTTAACACTATTTCCACTTAAGTTCATATATGTTTGTGGTTTTAATAATATTACTTTTTCTTTTTCTATCATTCCACTTCCATATAATGCTTGAAATTTGTTTTGTTTTACCTCAATATTATATTGTTGTGAAATTTTATTTATTGTATTAAATCCCATATTATGTCTTGTTTTACTATATTCTTCTTCTGGATTTCCTAATCCTACAATTAAATACATATTTTCCTCTTTTCTTTACGTATTCTATTTTACTATTTTTTTGCATTTTTTTCAAGTATTTCTGAATAACAAATAAAAAAAGGTGACACCTGCCACCTTTTTTATTTGCAATCATACCAGTTTGTAGCTTCTGAAACTTCTGCTATAAGTGGTACTCTTAATTTTATTGCATTTTCCATTTTTTCTTTTAAAATATCTTTTACTTCATCAACTTCTTCCAATGCTGTTTCTATCATCATTTCATCATGTACTTGTAATACTATTTTAGATTTCATATTTCTTGATTTTAATTCTTTCATAACATTAATCATTGCTATTTTCATTATATCTGCTGCTGTTCCTTGAATTGGTGTATTCATTGCTACTCTTTGTCCAAATTGTCTTACCATATAATTATTTGATTTTAATTCTGGTATATATCTTCTTCTTTTAAATTCTGTTTCAACATATCCTTTTTCTTTTGCACTTTCTACAATATTTTCCATAAATTTCTTTATTCCAGAATACATTTCCAAATATTGGTCTATATATTGTTTCGCTTTTTTTCTTGATATATGTAATTGCTCTCCTAATCCAAAATCACTTATACCATAAACAATTCCAAAGTTTACTGCTTTTGCATTACTTCTTTGTTCTTTTGTTACTTCATCTATTGGAATATTAAATACTTTTGATGCTGCTTGCCTATGTATATCTTCTCCATTTATAAATGCTTGTACCATATGTTCATCATTTGAAATATGTGCTAATACTCTTAATTCAATTTGTGAATAATCTGCATCTATATAAATATAATTTTCTGCTGGTTTGAATGCTTTTCTTAATTGTTTTCCTAATTCAAATCTTGTTGGAATATTTTGAAGATTTGGTTCTGTTGAACTTATTCTTCCTGTCGCTGTTATTGTTTGATGAAAAAATGAGTGTATTCTTTTTGTTTTTGGGTTTATATATGGTTTAATTCCTTCTACATATGTTGAATTTAGTTTCATTAATTGTCTATATTCTAATATTTTTTCTATTACAGGATGTTCTTCTACTAATTTTTCTAATACATCTACATCTGTTGAATATCCACTCTTAGTCTTTTTTACTACTGGTAATTTTAATTTTTCAAATAACATTTCTCCAAGCTGTTTTGTTGAATTTATATTAAACTCTTCACCACATAATTCATATATTTCTTTTGTTAATATTTCTAATCTTTCTTTTAATTGATCACCATACTTATTTAATTCATCAATATCTAAATACATACCATTCCATTGCATTTCAGCTAATACTTCTACTGTTGGCATATCTATATTTTCAAATAATTCTAAACAATCTATTTCTTTTAGTTTATTTATTGTAACTTCTGATAATTCAAATATTTCTTTTGCATATATTCCTGCTTTTATTTTTGAAGTATTATCTGCGTTTTCATCACTCATATTCTCAAATAATGATGTTTGTTTATTGCTTTCTTGTATTCCTTGTGCTTCTAATAATTCATCATTATCCATTTCTAAATATTCCCTAACAATTATATCTATTTCATACTTGCTTGTTGGATCTAATATATATGCTGCAATTTTTGCATCATATACTATGTTTTTCATTGTTATTCCAATTTGTTTTAATAAAATATAGTCTTGAGCTAAATTATATCCATATTTTTCTATTTTTTCATCTTCAAAAACTTTTTTTAATTTTTCTTCAAAGTCTTGCGTTTTTTGCATATAATATATATTTTTTTTATTATATATTGCAATTCCTATTATATCTTTTTTTATAATATCTTCTTCATTTGAATTGTCTTGTAAATCTAAATAATAATATAATTTTCCATCTAAATTTGGTATTTCTGTTATATCTTTAACTTCTATTTTTACATTTTCTTTTTCTGTTTGTTCAACTATTCCAGCAGTCCTTAGTCCAAATCTATCAATATATCTTTGAAAACGTAGTTCTTCAAAAATTTCTAATACTTTTGCTTTATCCCATTCTTCTACTTTTAAATTTTCTAATGTATCTTCCAATGGTACATTTGTATCTATTTCTCCAAGTGTTCTTGAAAGTTCTGCCATATCTTTATTTGCAACAATATTTTCTTTTTGTTTTCCTTTTAAATCATCTTCATCTTTTTCTATTTTTTCATATAATTCTTTTACAGAATGATATTTTTGAATTAATGACACTGCTGTTTTTGGTCCTATTCCTGGAACTCCTGGAATATTGTCAGATGTATCTCCTTGCAACGCTTTTACTTCTATTAATTGTACAGGTTCTAATCCATATTCTTCAAGAACTTTTGCTCTATTATAATTTTCTGTTTCTGTTTTTCCTGCTTTTGTTCTTGGAATTCTTATTGTTATATTATCACTTGCTAATTGAAATGTATCTCTATCTCCTGAAAGTATTGTAACTTCTAGTCCTTGCTTTTCTCCATATTTTGCAAGTGTACCTAAAATATCATCACCTTCATATCCTTCTTTTTCAATAATATCTATATTCATTGCTCTTAAAACATCTTTTATTACTGGCATTTGTTCTGCTAGTTCATCTGGCATTCCATGTCTATTTGCTTTATATCCTTCAAATAGTTCTTTTCTTTTTAATTTTCCTTTTAGGTCAAATGCAACAGCTATATACTCTGGTTTTATATCATCTATTATATTAAACAATATTGCTAAAAATCCATATACTGCATTTGTGTATTTTCCATCTTTTGTTGTTAGCATTTTGCTTCCCATTATTCCATAAAATGCTCTATTCATTATGCTATTTCCGTCTATTAATACTAATTTATCCATCGGCATTTCCTCTCTTCTGTTTGATGTTTTTCTTGAACAACTATATCATATTAGATATAATTTATCAATAAAAAAGAAACATGAAATTTAATTTTCATGCTTCTTTTTGTAAAAATTATTCATTTACTGTTGTTTCTTCAACAGGGTAAACACTAACTTGTTTTTTGTCTTTACCTTTTCTTTCAAATTTTACTGTTCCATCAACTAATGCAAATAGTGTATCATCACTACCTTTTCCAACATTAACTCCTGGATGTACTTTTGTTCCTCTTTGTCTTATTAGAATATTTCCTGCTAAAACAAATTGACCATCAGCTCTCTTGACACCAAGTCTCTTAGATTCACTATCTCTACCGTTCTTGATACTACCTTGACCTTTTTTATGTGCCATGATTTTCACTCCTTTCAGCTTTTAATCTAATCTGATTTCTCTTCCAGATTGCCTTATATGAATTTCTTCATTATATTACTATTATTAAAATCACTATTTATAACTAAGCTTCAACTTTTTCTGTTTTTTCAGCTTTTGCTGCTGTTTTCTTTGCAGCTGTTTTTATTCCTGTAATTTCAACTTTAGTGTATGGTTGTCTATGTCCTTGTTTTGTTCTTTCATTTTTCTTAGCTTTCATTTTGAAAACTATGATTTTTTTAGCTTTTCCGTGTGCTACAACTTTTCCTTCAACCTTTACACCTTTAACATAAGGATTTCCAACTTGTACTTTTCCATCATCAGATACTAATATTACTTTATCAAAAGTAACTTTTTTTCCTTCTTCAGCGTCTAATTTTTCGAAGAATACTACATCTCCTTCTGCTACTTTGTATTGTTTTCCACAACTTTCAATTACTGCGTACATTTAAAATGCACCTCCCTTATTTGTATACTCGCTAATCCTTAAAAAAGGTAGTTATTTTTTTCATAACATTTGCTTACCTTGACTAAGCGGATTACAGTTAAATATTTTAACATATATATCCAGCTTTGTCAATTGTTTTCAACATTTTTTTATTTTTCTTCTTGATTTTCTATTTTCTCACTATTCATATGACTAATTATTGTAATAATTCCACTTACTAATACAAGTAAATAGAAATTAATCCCTCTATTTAATAATACTGCACTACTCATTATATTTTCTGGATAAATATTTCTAAATATTTCTGTAAATGCTCCTTCTGTTACTCCAACTGCCCCAGGTGATGGTATACCAGATACTGTTGCATATAGTACTGCTTGTAATGATGTTAATCTTAAAATATTATATTGTGAAAATCCTAGTGCTCTGTATGTCCAATATGTTACACTATAATATGTTAAAAATTGTATTAATGTTGTTCCTAAAATTTTTAACATTAATAATCTATTATGCTTTACATATTTGGCTCCTTCTTGATATTTAGTAAGTTCTGCTTCAAATTTTTCTTTTTTACTTTCTATATTTTTTACTCTAAATAATTTTAAAACTTTTATAGCAAAATCAATTAACCATTTTGATAATCTTTTTGAAAACACTCCTATTAATAATAAAATTAATGCAGTTGAATTTAGTGCAATTCCAATTATAAAAAATATTATTAATAATTTATTCATATATTGATGATTAAAAATTGAACTTACTAGTGCAATACCTATAGTGCAAATCTGCATACTAGTTAAATTTAATAATAATGCAAGCGTTGAATTTGACACTGCTATTCCATCTTTGTACATATAATATATTTGCATTGGTTGCCCACCACTTGCCGCTGGTGTTACTGCACTAAAGAAAAATCCTATTAACGCATATTTGATGTCTTGTAAAAATGTTGTTTCTTCATTCAAATTTTTTAATGTTCTTCTTATATTTACTGCCTCTAATACAATATAAATAAACATACATAATATTCCTATAAGTACAAATTCAACTTTTGCTGAAGATATTATTTTCAATATTTCCATTGGATTCTGATCTTTTAATAATATATAAAATGTTAATGCTATTAAAATTATAAATATTAATGCATTTCTAAATACTTTACCCTTTTTCTTCATTTTTTTCTTCTTTCCTTTATAAATATTATCATAAATGTATTTTTTTATCAATATTTATGATTTTTTTTAATAAAATGTTAATTTCTTATAATTTTTCTAAGTATTTTTCCTTCATTTTTCTTGATGAATGTACATATCTATTTAATGTAATATCTACAGTAGCATGTCCTAATATTTCACTCAATGATTTTATATCCATTCCAACTTCTATACAATTTGTTGCAAAAGTGTGTCTTAAAACATGAAAATTATATTCTTTTACTTTACTACTTTTTAACATGTTTTTATAATAATTTTGATAAACTCTTGGCTCTATATAAATTCCATCTGCTCCTGTCAAAAAGAAATCTTTTTCTGAAAACCCCTTTCTTATTTTGTTTAATTCTCCATAAATCTTGGAATTTAATGGTATACATCTTATAGAATTTTCTGTTTTAGGCTTATCTATAATTATTTTAGTTTTCTTATTTTCAGTATCATATACTCTTTGCAATGTTTTCTTTACATATATATTTTTTTCTTTTAAATCAATGTTTTCCCATTTTAAAGCACAAATTTCTCCTATTCTTAACCCTGTATTTAAACTTAATAAGATTCCAAGTGATTTTAAAGTATTCTCTTTTAAACAATACTTTTCTAATCTTATTCTTTCTTTTGATGATAATATTTTTATTTCTTTCTTTTCTAATTTTGGGATATTCATTCTTTTATATTTTAATTTGCAATCATTTTCTTCTTCATAATATTTTAAAATTGCTTTTAATACACAAATTATGTCTCTTATT
>UMIZ01057919.1_pt1 | contig 17361 bp, 14 predicted proteins | sample 1965931 | NCBI WGS metagenome assembly UMIZ01 (sample SAMEA4836137, study PRJEB28245) | human gut metagenome | biome: gut microbiome; material: fecal sample | place: Denmark | collected 2008
AGAATCCAATGCAAGTTTTATCATAGTATTTAAACCTGTTTGACGTTCCTCAGGTGTTGCAATATCTTTAATAAATTTTGAATCCACAACACTCATTAAGCAAGAAGCTTTTTTATTTAATAACTTAGCATTATAAAATAATGCAAAAGCCTCCATCTCGGCTGCAACTGGATTAAAATTATCTGGAACTCTTTCCAAAAATTTATTCACATCAGTCATATAAACATCAAAACAATCAGTACAAACTGTATTACCTAAAACGATATTTATATTAGAATCTTTAGCAGTATCCTCAATTATAGAATTAAGATCACTATTAGAAGAAACAATATGGCAGTTATCATTATTTAAAGTTAAGGCATAATTACTTTCAGAAAAAACATTTTTAGTTAAAATAATATCAAATAACTTAAGTTCAGGTTTATAACCTCCGCAAGAACCAATTCTGATAATATTTTCTACACCATAAATCTTAAATAATTCATAAGTGTATATTCCAACACTTGGCATTCCCATACCATGTGCCATAACGGTTATTTCCTTTCCTTTATATGTTCCAGTATAAGCATACATTCCCCTAACTTGATTTACAAGTTTATAATTATCCAAAAAATTTTCAGCAATATATTTGGCTCTTAATGGGTCACCAGGCATTACTACTGTTTTTGCAATATCTCCAATATTTGCTTCATTATGTGGTGTTGACATATAAAATTCCTCCTTTGTTTTTTGATATTATATCATAATGATAGTAATACCTGCAATATATTAAACACAAAAAATTAAGGAGTAATTATAACAAAAATATTGCAAAAAATAGTAACTTATGATATAAAATAGGAAGAAGACTATAAGCGAATACAAAAGAACAGAGGTGAAACTATGATAAAGGCTTATGCAAAATCTGACAAGGGAAATGTCAGGGAAACAAACGAAGATTATTTTTATATTTCAAATTCATTAGATCAAATTCAACTATTTTTATTAGCAGATGGAATGGGTGGATATAATGGCGGAGAAATAGCAAGTCAACTTGCAATTCAAACAGCAAAAAATTATATAGAAAACAATTTTAAAGATATAGAAAAAGATAGAGACAGTATAATACAATTATTAGGAAGCAGTATGGAATATGCAAATATGGTTGTATACGAAAAGGCAAAAGAAAATCCAGAATTACAAGGAATGGGAACAACATTAGAAATATGTTTAATATACAACAACAAAGCATATATAGGTCATGTTGGAGATAGTAGAATATATAGAGTTAGAAAGCAATTTATAAGAAAACTAACACAAGACCATAGTTATGTACAAAAACTTGTAAAAGAAGGAACAATAACAAAGGAACAAGCAGAACATCATCCGCAAAAAAATATGTTAATGAAAGCACTTGGATGTAATGCTTTTGTAGAGCCGGATGTTATGGTAAAAGGATTTTTAAAAGATGATATTTTAATTATGTGTTCAGATGGTTTATCAAATATGGTAGACCAACAAACAATATATGAAATGGCATCAAAAAATATAGAACAAGCAACAAAAGATTTAGTACAACTTGCAAAGGACAGAGGCGGTTATGATAATATAACAGTTGTAATTATTAAAAATATATAGCGGTCTACATTATGACTTATTAATATTATAAATTTATTTATAATATAATAAAAAAGGAGAGAGAAGTATGAATTTAGAAGGGAAAATTCTAGGTAACAGATACGAAATTATAGAAAAAGTTGGAAATGGTGGAATGGCTACAGTATACAAAGCCACTGATTTAGTATTAAAAAGATATGTAGCAGTAAAAATATTAAGAGATGAATTTACAACAGATGAGGAATTTATAAAAAGATTTGAAACAGAAGCACAATCAGCGGCTAGATTAGTACATGCAAATATTGTATCAATATTTGACGTAGGTGTTGATAATGGAATTTATTATATAGTAATGGAATTAATACAAGGCAAAACTCTAAAAGAAATAATTGTTGAAGAGGGAGGACCTCTTCCATGGAAATGGTCAGTAAATGTAGCAATTCAAATTGCATCTGCATTGGAAATGGCACATAAAAACAATATAATACATAGAGATATAAAACCTCATAATATAATAATAACAGAAGATGGTGTTGCAAAAGTCACAGATTTTGGAATTGCAAAAGCAGTTTCAAATTCAACAATCACTGCATTTGGAACAACAATAGGTTCAGTACATTATTTTTCACCTGAACATGCAAGAGGTGGATATACAGATGCAAAATCTGATATATATTCATTAGGTGTTGTAATGTATGAAATGGTAACAGGAAAAGTTCCATTTGATGCGGATACACCGGTTTCAGTTGCATTAAAACATATGCAAGAAGACCCTGTACCACCAATTGAATTAAATCCTCATTTGCCAGAAGCAGTAAACAAAATAATATTAAAGGCATTGAAAAAAGACCCAATGCTTAGATATCAAACTGCAACAGAATTATTGCAAGACTTAAAAATGGCACTTAAAAATCCATCAGGAGATTTTGTCGATGATGCAGATTTTGATCCAACCGCAAAAACACAAAGAATATCAACACAAGATGTAGAAAAAATGCAAAAGGATTCTAGAAAAAAGGAAGATAATAAATTTGTTAAATTTATAAAAAATCATAAAGTACTAAGTTCATTTATAGGATTGATACTATTGTTCTGTATAGCATTTGGTGGAACTATGTTAGTGCTTAATGTAACAAATCCTAAAGAGGTAGAAATGCCAAACATTGTTGGACTTTCTAAAGAAGAAGCACAACAAAGAATTGAAGGTGCAAAATTAAAATTCGAGGTTTCATCTGAAGAATATAATACAGATGTAGAAGAAAATCATATTATAAGCCAAGACCCAACTTATGTTGAAGGTTACAATAAAGTTAAAGAAGGTAGTACAGTTAAAGTTGTAGTAAGTAAAGGTACTGAAAAAACTAAGGTTCCAAAGGTTGCAGGAATGTCAAAAGATGATGCAATTTCTGCGATAGAAAATGCAAAATTAAAAGCAGAGATTGTTGAAGAAAAAAGTAAAAAAGTTCAAGAGGGTTATGTAATTAGCCAAGAGACTGATGCTAATACAGAGGTTAATGCAGGTGAAACTGTTAAAATTCATGTAAGTACTGGTACCGAAAAGGCTACTGTCCCTGGAGTTGTTGGAAAATCTCAAGATGAGGCTAAAAAGGCTCTTCAAGATTTAGGTTTTGTTGTTACTGTTACAAATGCAGAGGATAGTTCTAAAGAAAATGGGGTTGTTTTAAAACAAAGTTTGGATGAAGGTAAAACTGTAGAAAAAGGTTCAGCTATTGCTATTACGGTAAATACTTATGAGGCATCAAAATCTGCTCAAGTAACAATTGATGTTAAATCTTATTTACCAAAAACTGATGCTTCTTTAAGTAATGAGGAGTCTTCAAGTAATGTGGGAAAAACTGCAAATGTTAAAGTAACTGTTAGCAATAATGGTACAGGATTTTCTAAAAATAATGTATCATCAACTGTAACAGATACCATATATGGTAAAGGCGAGGTTACTATTACTATAACAATTACAGGTACATCAGGTGAATCTTATTATAGTGGTAGCAAAGTTATTAATTTGAATAATACAGATAGTGTTACGTTTAAGAATAACTAATAAAATGTTTTAGTGGAGGTTTGTTAGTGATATTAACATAAAAATAAAATGAAATTTGGGTTATCAGAAAGAACATATAATGCAATAAAAAAAGTAATAGAAAATAATTCTAAGTATACATTTAAATTATTTGGCTCTAGAGCAAAGGGAACATTTAAAAATAATTCAGATATTGATTTAGCAATATTTGAAAATGTTGATAGAAAAAATGAATATAAAATAAGAAATGAAATAGACAAATTAGATATTATTTATAAAGTTGATTTTGTTTTTATAAATAATAATACGAAAAAAGAATTATTGGAATCAATAAAAATGGAAGGAGTTGATTTCTAATGAAAAGATTTGAAGAAAGAAAAGAAGATTTAAAAAAAGCAGCAACTAAATTAAATGAAGCATTAAATGGAGAAGCATCAGAGTTAGAAATTGACGGAACATTGCATAGATTTGAATTTACTTTTGAACTTGCTTGGAAAACAATTAAAGACTGTTTAGAAGAACAAGGTATAGTTGGAAAAATTGGAGGTCCAAGAGAAATATTAAAAGAAGCATTTTCTGCAGGATTAATAGAAAATGGTGAAGTATGGATGGATATGATGCTTTCAAAAAATGAATTATCACATTTATATGATGAGGAAACTTCGAGAGAAATATATGATGATATAAAAGAAAAATATATTTTAGAAATAAACAAATTAGTTCAAAAATTAGATAATATTTAAAAGGATGGAGAAATCCATTCTTTTTAAATAAATATTGGAGGAATAATGCAAGGTTTAATAATAGAAAACATATCAAACTTATACAAAATAAAAACAAAAAAAGGAACATATGAAGCAAATGCAAGAGGAAAATTCAAAAAAGAAGAAATAACACCAGTAGTAGGAGACAAAGTAGAAATACAAATACTAGACGAAGAAAACAAAAAAGCAGTAATAGAAGAAATACAAGAAAGAACAACATATATAAAAAGGCCCAAAATGAGTAATATTACTCAACTTGTATTAGTAGTATCAAGCAAAAATCCAAAACCAGATTTATTACTACTAGACAAACAATTAGCATTTGCAGAATTTTTAGGAATAAAAGCAATAATAGTTTTGAACAAAACAGACCTTGACAAAAAGAAAGAGTTTGAAAAAATAAAAGAAGTATACCAAAACATAGGATATACAGTAATAGAAACAATAGCAAAAGACTTAGAAGATATACCTGAAAAAAGTGAAATACGTTCAATAGAAATTCATAATTTAGAAAAAAATTTAAAAGGGAATATAAATGCATTTTCTGGAAACTCAGGAGTTGGAAAATCAACACTAATTAATGCAATATTTAAAGATACAATAACACAAGAAGGAGAAATAAGCCAAAGAAACAAAAAAGGCAAAAACACAACAACTTCAACGAAATTGTACGAAATAGACGAGAATACATATATTGCCGATACTCCGGGATTTTCAACATTTGATATATCAGAAATAGAATATAGAGAATTGGACAAATATTTTAAAGAATTTAAGCCATTATTGGATGATTGTGAATTTGTTGGATGTACACACATAAAAGAAGAAAATTGTGGTATAAAACAAGCTTTGCAACAAGGGAAAATAGATAATGGTAGATATGAAAGATTTTGCAAAATTTATGAAGAATTAAAAGAAAAAGACAAGTATAAGTATTAATGCCCGGTTTTAAGAAGATGAACCAAACAGAAAATGATTAACAAAAAGGACATTCAAAAGGAGGAAAATAAAATGGTAGAAATTTCAACATCAATACTTTCAGTAAAAAAAGGAGAAGAATCACAAACATTTTTTGCGTTAGAAAAGGCACACACAGATTATTTTCACATAGATGTTATGGATGGAAAATTTGTAGAAAAAGACACATATAAAAAAATGTTAGAATATGCATCATATATAAAAAGAATATCAAATTTACCACTAGACGTACATTTAATGGTGGAAGATGTGAATTCTGCGGTAGACGACTTTCTTGCAGTAGAACCTAACATAATTACATTTCATTATGAAGCGTGCAAAGATAAAGAAGAGGTTATGCACATAATTAATAAAATAAAAGAAAATCATTGTAGAGTTGGTCTAAGTATAAAACCAGAAACAAAAATAGAAGAAATATATGAGTTTTTGCCATATATTCATATGTGTTTGGTAATGACTGTTGAACCTGGAAAAGGTGGACAAACTCTTTTAAATGATATGGTGGACAAAATTTCTAATTTAAAGAAATATATTGAAGAAAATAATATTGATATTGATATAGAGGCTGATGGTGGAATTAATTTAAAAACTGCAGATGCAGTAAAAAATGCTGGAGCAAATATATTGGTTTCTGGTACTGCGATTTTAATTGCAAAAGATTTTAAAGTTATAATTGATGAACTAAAAGGATAGAAGGCTACAATTTATAACCTATAAAATTATTGTTTGGTGTATACCACTTCCTCTCTTAGGACAGTATATGTCTATTATTGTAAAGGTAATATAAAAAGGATTGAGTTTATTTAACTTCAATCCTTTAATCTTATTTATTATCTTTTTTTGTATTTGCTTTTTTATCAGATATTTCTTTTTTTGCTTTTTCTTCAGAACTTTTTTTAAACTTTTTTTCTTTTTTTGACTTAGATTCTTTTGTTTTCTTTTCTCTTTTAGGAAGTATAGAAGAAATTAAAACTCCTAAACCTAAAACAGAAATTATAAATGCTACAATTCCACCAATGTATGGAAGTTCAGTAATAACCCAAACTATAATTCCGGTAACAATTAGCATACCAAATGTTCCAGATTTTTTATTAATATTTAATTTAGAACATAAGTAATTATTAGCAACAATAGCAAATATTGATTTAGCAACAATTAGGGCTAAAACATATATTGCAATTGTAAGTAAAGAAATACTTGAAGTTAATTTTAATAATAATAAAATTATGCAAGCAACTGGAACAATTATTAATGTAAGTAAACCAGTTCCAAAAACATTTAAAGTTTTCTTTCCAACAAATTTGTTTGTATCTGTTAAGAATTTTGGAGCAATCCATAAGCATACAAGCCAAATTATAATTATAAATGTTAGGAAACATCCTAAATCAAAAATATAACTTGAAATAATTGCACCAACAGATTTATCAGGTGAAGCGTTAGGTGCTTTATATTCTATAGTTCCATTAACAACATTTTTATCTTCAAAATTAAATTCTGAAGATGCAGTATATTTTAAATTACCATAGATTGTTCCTTTATCATTTCCATCAGTATTGAAATTGATATTTGAACAATTTACAAAAGCATCTCTACCAATTGCTCCATTTATATTTACATTTTTACAGGAGATTTTAGCATCTCTATAAATGTAGCCACCAGATAGATTAAAATCTTTTGCTAATGCGTATACATCATATACAACACCTTTGACTTCAATAGATTCGGCCATTGCAAATAAGTTGTTAAAGATGTATGCTTTGTCATTAACTATGATGTTTTTTGCCATTATGAAGGCATCTCCACCAATTTGAGAGTTAATTGTAACTGTATTTGCCATAACAAATAAATTTCCATCAACTATGTAGTCTATTGTTACATTGTCTCCTGTAAGATAAACATCATTTTTTTTGTAAGAATCTTCCTCAGAAGTTGTAGAATTTGAATTTTCGGCGTTTACTGAATTTTCATTACTATTTTCTACAGGCTTTGATTCTGAAGTGTCAGATATAGGTGTTGCATCATTATTTTGTTGCGCGTTTTCCATATCTTCTGAAATAAGCATTGTATCACTTTCTGAACTTGTTTCGTTATCAGCGTATGCAAAAGGTGTTGCAATTAATAAAAAGAAAGCAAGTAATAAAGCGATTAATTTTGTTTTGTTTTTTAACATAACAAATCCTCCTTCTTTTATTTATATGTCAAAATAATATCTCTTTAGTACTTTTTTGTCAATTGATTTTGATAAAATTTAATAAATGTTTTATACTATTTTTTGCAAATAGCTGGTGATTTTTCATTTGCATTTTTTTAAAAATTATGTTAATATATAGAATGGTTGTAAATTACTAATGTTGATAGATTTCAGTAAATACGAAATTTAAAAGGATGTAGATATAATGAAAAAAATAAAATGTATGGAATATTATTTTGATTCCAATAAATATAATGAAGTAGATGTGTTAGAAAACATGGAAAAGAAAAAGTTGGAATTTCCAAGAAAAAAGATGGATATGACTATTTCTTTAAATAAATATGGCACATATGTTGTAAAATTACAGTTTATGTATAATGAAATTGCTCTTATTAAGCACAAAAAGGTAAACAAAAAAATTAATACTAAAACACAAAGGATTTATGGACAATATAGAGAAACAAAAAAATATGAGCCAATTTAATAATATAGTATTGCTTATCTAAATTAAAATTCTGAATTTTAAGGTCATAAATTATTAAAAATATCTTGTAAAATGATTCGAATTGTGCTAATATAGAAAAAGATTAACAAAATAAATAAAATCCAATTAAAAAGCAAAGTATATATATTTAAGAATAAAAGAGAAAATATCCTAGGCTGAAAGATATTTAAAAAATATATAGAAATTTCACTTTTTAGGACTTCTTTTGAAAAGCCCCATTGGGACGGTTCTTATTGGAATATAAAATATTCAACAAGAATAAAAATTAGGAAGAAGCGGTTGTACCGTTAAAACTATAAAGAGGTTAATAACTTTATATTTGAATGTAAATATTAAAAAATATAAAGAAAAATTAATAAATTTAGGTGGTACCACGAAAATCCATTTCGTCCTATGAACACTAGATAAGTGTTGTTAGGATGAAGTGGTTTTTTTAATGAAAAGAAGGGAGTATTCAGATGAAAGAACAAATTGAAAACATCAAAAAAACAGCTATTGAAGAAATAGCAAAAGCAGAAGATTTACAAACATTAGAGAATGCAAGAGTAAAATACCTAGGAAAAAAAGGTGAACTTACAGCGGTATTAAGAGGTATGGGAGGACTAAGTCCAGAAGAAAGACCTATAATAGGTGGTCTTGTAAATGAAGCCAAAGAAAGCCTAGAAAAATTAATTGAAGAAAAAGAAGAAAAATTCAAAACAGAAGAATTAAATAAAAAATTAGAGGCAGAAAAAATAGACATTACATTACCAAGCACAAAAATGAAAAGAGGAAGTTTACACCCTGTAACAAGAATAATAGAAGACATAGAAGACTTATTTGTATCAATGGGATATGATGTAGTAACAGGACCAGAACTTGAAAATGATGAATATTGTTTTGAAAGATTAAACCTTCCAAAAGGACATCCTGCAAGAGATATGCAAGACAGTTTCTATATAACAGATGAATATTTATTAAGAACACAAACATCAGCAGTCCAAGCAAGAACAATGATGGCAAATACAGAAAAAACACCAATAAGAATGATTACAGCAGGAAAAACATATAGAAGAGAAGATGACGCAACACACTCACATCAATTTAATCAAATAGAGGGATTAGTAATTGACAAAAAAGAAAGAAATGTATCTTTAGCAGACCTAAAAGGAACATTAGAAGTTTTTGTTAGAAAAATAATAGGAGCAAATTTAGATTTAAGATTTAGACCAAGTTACTTTCCATTTACAGAGCCATCTTATGAAGTTGATGTTACATGTTTCAAATGTGGCGGAAAAGGATGCAACCTATGTAAACAAACAGGCTGGATAGAAGTTTTGGGTGCAGGAATTGTTCATCCAAATGTTTTAAAAATGAATGGATATGACCCAGAAAAATTCGGCGGTTTTGCATTTGGTACTGGTATTGATAGATTGGCTATGTTTAGATATGGTATTACTGATATGAGATATTTGTATACAAATGATGTTAGATTTTTAAGTCAATTTGACAGGAAAGATGAGGAATAATTTCCAAAATAAACTTCGTCTTGCGGCGTTAAAATTAATTTAAAACGCGGTTACATACACGCGTATGCGCCCTTGCCTTTTAAATTAATTTTGCCTAGCAATACTTGTTTCTTTTGAAAATTAAAAATTGGAAGGAGATTAGAAAATGAATTTAAGTTTAAATTTTGTAAAAGACTATATAGATTTAGATAACGAATTAAGCGTAAAAGATATAGCAGAAGCGATGACAAAAGCTGGAAATGAATATGATTCTGCAGAAAAATTAGTAAATGCAACAAAGCTAGTAATAGGAGAAATAAAAGAATGTGAAATGCATCCAGATTCTGACCACTTACATCTATGTAAAGTTGATATTGGAAGTGAAGTGTTAGATATAGTTTGTGGTGCACCAAATGCCAGAAAAGGCATAAAAGTTATTGTTGCACAAGTTGGAGCAGAACTTCCGGGAGATTTTAAAATCAAGAAAGGTATGATTAGAGGACAAGAATCAAATGGTATGTTATGTGCTTTATATGAAATAGGAATCGATAAAAAATTCTTATCTGAAGCAGATAAAAATGGAATACATGAATTATCAGCAGATGCGCCTGTTGGAGAAGACCCAATTAAATATATGGGATTAGATGATGGCATTATTGATTTTGAATTAACTGCAAACAGAGGAGATTTATTAAGTATTTTAGGTATGGCTTATGAACTAGGAGCAATTTATGACAAAAAAGTAAAACCGGTTGAATATGGATACAAAGAAAGCGGAGAAGATGTAAATAAAGAATTTTCAGTTGGAGTTGATACAGAAAATTGTAGATTATTCTTGGCTAAAAAGGCTAAAAATGTAACAATTAAAGAAAGCCCAGAATTTATAAAAAACAGATTAATCGCTTGTGGAATTAGACCAATAAACAATGTTGTAGACATCAGTAACTATGTAATGTTAGAATTAGGTCAACCATTACACTTCTACGATGCGGATAATTTGGGTAACAAAATAATTGTTAGAATGGCAGAAGATGGAGAAAAATTAACAACACTAGATAACGCTGAAAGAACTTTATCTAGCGAAGATATAGTCATAACAGATGGAACAAAAGCCATTGGTTTAGCAGGTGTTATGGGTGGATTAGACACAGAAGTTGAAGAAACAACTAAAAATGTAATAATTGAATCAGCAATATTTGATTCAGTAAAAGTAAGAAAAACCTCAAATAAAATATTAAGAAGCGAAGCAAGTAACAGATTTGAAAAAGGACTTGACCCTGCAAGAACATATATGGCAATGGAAAGAGCATGTACATTATTACAAAAATATGCAGATGCAGAAATTGAAACAGGAATTGTAAAATATGATGTTACAAAAAATGAAGAAAAAGTAATTGAAATATCATATAAAGAAATCAATGATGTGTTAGGAACAAACATATCAAAAGAAGATATTGTTGATGTATTTAGAAAATTAGACTTCAAAACAGATGCAAAAGAAGATACTGTAATCGTTACAGTACCAACAAGAAGAATTGATATATCAATTAGAGCAGATTTAATAGAAGAAGTTGGAAGAATCTATGGAGTTGACAATATTCAAGGTAAACTACCAGTAGTTCCAATGAAAATGGGACATTTAGATAAAACAGCAAGAAAAATAAGAGCAAAAATGTCAAATATGGGACTAAACGAAACATTGTCATATATTTTAATAAATGACAAAGATGTTCACAAATTCACAACAGACGAATTTGAAGAAGTCAGATTATTAGACCCAATAACAGAAGAAAGAAACACATTAAGATATAGTATGATACCATCTTTATACAAAATTTATGAATACAACAAAGCACGTGAAAACAAAGATGTTTGTCTTTTTGAAATTGGAAAAGGATTCTGGAAAAAAGGTGAAGAATACGGAGAAAATCAAAAAATATGTGTGTTGATGACAGGAAAGTATTATGAAGGAATAGGACATAGTAAAAATGTAGACTTCTATGACATAAAAGGTGTAACAGAAGAATTATTAGATTATTTAGGATATGCAGGAAGATACAGTTTTGTATTACCAAAACAAATGCCAGCAGAATTCCATCCAGGTCAAACTGCAGAAATTTCAGTAAATAATGACATAGTAGGAATTGTAGGAAGAATTCATCCATCAGTAGAAAAAGAAGCAGTTTATGTAATGGAAATCAACTTAGACAAATTGCTAGCAAAAAGAGTTGGAAAAATGAAATTTAAAGAAATTTCAAAATTCCCAGTTGTTAAAAAAGATTTAGCATTATTAGTTGATAAAAATATGACATCAAAAGAAGTTGAAATGCTAATTAAGAAAAAGGCTGGAAAATTGTTATTGGATATAAATGTATTTGATGTTTATGAAGGAAAAAATATTGATTCTAATAAGAGAAGTATTGCTTATTCATTAACATTTGGTACACCTGATAGAACTTTGAATGATGAGGAAATTAATACTATTTTGGATAATATTATTAAAGATTTGGAAAATAAAGGACTAGAAATAAGAAAATAAAAAAATCGGGATTTGGGGACGGGTCTTCAATCCCGATTTTATATTGACAAAAAATCACCCTTATTATAAAATTATCATAATAAAAAATACTAGGAGGAAACATGAAAAAAATAATAGAAATATTCAAAACAGACATGAAAAAAGTTTGGAAAAGAAAAATAGCAGTAATAATATTAATAGGACTGTTATTCATACCAGGAATATATGCATGGCTAAACATAGACTCAAACTGGAATCCATATGACAACACAGGAAACCTGCCAATAGCAGTAGTAAACAAAGACCAAGGTCTAACAATATTAAACGAAAACATAAATATGGGAAGCTTGCTGGTAGACAGTTTAAAATCAAACACAGCAATGAAATGGATATTTACTGACGAAGATGATGCAAAAGCAAATGTCGATAAGGGAAAATATTATGGAGTAATAATATTACCTGAAGATTTTACAAGTAAAATAGCAACATTATTTGATGGGACTGAAATAGTAAAACCACAATTTGATTTCTATGTAAATCAAAAGAAAAATCCAATTGCACCAATTATTGTAAATAAAGCAATAGGAACAATAGAAAACAACCTAGACCAAGCATTTGTAAATGCAATTGTATATAAAGTAATGGACACTGCTGAAGATGCAAATGTTGTGGCGGAAGGAACAGCAACAACAACAGATGTAATTACAAAATTAAAAAACACAAATAAAAGTATAGAACAATTAAGAGCAACACTAAACACAATATCACTTGCATCAGATTCAGCAGGAAATGCATTAAATGCGGTTAAAGACTTATTACCAACAGTAAGTAATATATCAACAACATCTTCAAAAAATATATCAAATATGAAAGACATAATAAAGTCATTTAATGGAGTATATACAGATGTTAACAACAATATAGGACTAATAATAGATGCAGCAGCAACAATATCATCAAATGTAAATAATGTTATTCAGTCAGGAAAAATAAAAGAAAATAAAGAATATTTGTTAAATGCATTAAATAGTTTATCAAGTGTCCTATCACAATTAAATAGCATAATAGATTCATTAAACGGAACACAAGGAGTAACATTAGACAAACTAAAAGAACTTACGCAACAGGCACTTGACGATGTTAATAAAATGATAGAAGACTTAAATAAAATGGACGAAAGTTCATTAGCAGATTTAAAAGCAAAATCAGCAGAACTAAATCAAAAAATACAAAATATAAAAACACAATATAATAACACAGTAAAACTAGCATTAAACAAAGCTTTTTCTAATGCATCAACATCAATGTCAAATATAGCAAATACTATTTCGACATTAGACACAGCTTTAGGAAAAAGTGATACAGCATTGGCAAGTACAATAAAAGCATTAGATAGTACAGGCAAACTAACAACAAATATTGATACAGTATTAGTAAGCTTAGAAGATGATATAAACAAAATAATAAGCAAATTAGGTGGAGCAACACAAAGTGAGTTATACTTGAAAATATTGAATCTGTTAGAAAATAAGCCAAATGATGTAGCAGACTTTATCTCAACACCTATTGCTACAAACGAAATTGATTTATATGAAATAAATAGTTATGGTTCAAAAATGGCACCATTCTATACAGTATTAGCATCTTGGGTTGGATGTACATTGCTAGTATCAATAGTAAAAACAGATATTAAGAAAGACAAAAAACTAGGAGAAATAAAACCATATCAAGCATTTTTCGGAAGATTTATGACATTTGTAATTTTAGCTATATTACAAGGATTAGTAATAGGAGTTGGAGACATTATTATGGGAGTTCAGGTTGTAAATTATCCATTATTCTTATTAACTATTATGCTCACAAGTTTAGTGTTTATGCTTATTGTATATTCACTAACAATATCATTTGGAAAAGTTGGAGAAGCAACAGCAGTAGTAATAATGGTATTACAAGTTGCTGGTTCAGGAGGAACATTCCCAATAGAACTATTACCAGGATTTTTCCAAAAATTACAACCAATAATGCCATTCTATCCAGCAATGAATGCACTAAGAGAAACAATAGGTGGATTCTATGGAAATAATTATATAATGTACATAGGTGCGTTATTATTACATACAATTATTCCATTATTGATAGGTTTAGTATTTAGAAGACCAATTATAAGATTTAAACAAGAATTATCAGAAAAATTAGAAGAAACTGATTTGATAGTATAATTAGAAAATCGTTTAAAATTAAAAATCACTCTAAAATCTAGTAAAAAATTCAATATAAACATATTGAAAAACTAGACTTAGAGTGATTTTTTTGATTGTTTAAATTTTGGCAAATTTCTTGACAAATCCTACCCATATTGATATTATATAGATACCAAAAAACAAAAGAAAGAGCGCAGAAGGTTGGAAAATTTAATTCTTTCCCAACCAAGTTTGTACCTTGAGAAAGGAAAAATAAAAATGAAAAAAATATATCCAAATCTCTACTACAAAAAAGTAGAAGAAATAACAATAGAAACACTACTAAAAAATAAAATAAAACTACTAATACTAGACGTAGACAACACACTAATAGACTACTATAAAAACTTATCAGAAGAAGTAAAACAATGGGCAAAAGAAATGAAAGGACAAGGAATAAAATTATACATACTATCAAACACAAACAACAAAGAAAAAGTAAAAAAAGTAGCAAATACATTACAAATACCATATAAACACTTTGCAATGAAGCCACTAAAAAGAGGATTCAAATACATACAAAAAGAAACAAAAATAAAACCAGAAAATATAGCAGTAGTAGGAGACCAAATATTTACAGACGTACTAGGAGGAAACAGAAGCAATATGTTTACAATATTAGTAGACCCGATAGACGATAAAAAAGACTACTGGTATACAGCATGGAAAAGACCAATAGAAAACAAAATAAAAAATACTTTTAAAGCAAAAGAGGAGAAAAATAAAGATGTATATTAATGAAACACACATAGCATATTATGCAGTATTTGCAATAATAGGACTTTTTGTAGGAATGTTTGTAGACTGGATGAACAAAAGATTGCCAGACTATAAAAAAGTCTTTTCAAAAGAATTATTTACAGAATATTTTGCAGAATTCAAACCAAATTATATATTAATGTTTGTAACTGCGGCAATATATGTAGCACTATTATATTTTTATGGAATAAAAAACACGTTCATAGCAAACTTAGATTTAATAAAATATCTAATATTAACACCAATGTTATTATCTGCATTTGTTATAGATTACAAATTACAAATAATACCAAATAGACTAAACTTAACAATGTTCGAAATAGGCTTAGTAATAGCATTTCTATATGGATTATCAGATGTAGCAATAACAATAAACATGGCACTGGGAATGCTTGCAGGAGGAGGAATATTCCTACTTATAACATTAATAGGTGGAGCAATATATGGAAAAGAAGCAATGGGATTTGGTGATGTAAAACTAATGGGAGCATTAGGATTATACTTTGGCTTATCAAATATAATTGCAATAACACTTGTTTCATTCTTAATAGGAGCAATATTAAGCGTAATATTATTAGCAACAAAAATCAAAAAAATGGATGAATACATACCATTTGGACCTTTTATAGTAATAGGAACATTCGTAAGTATATTTGTACCATTCGAAACAATAAAATATGCATTACTAATGTTCTTTACATTAGGACTATATGCAAAATAAAAATTAGGGATTTGGGGACGGGTCTTTAATCCCTAAAAAGTTCAAAATAAAACTTTTCAGGATTGAGGGATGGACCTTTAATTTCTAAAAAGTTCAAAAAAATTTTTCGGGATTAAAGACCCGTCCCCAAATCCCGAAAAATTAAAAAAGGGGGAAGTTTACAAATGAATCAAAAACTTCAATGGCTAAGAAATAAAATGTCAAGTTTAGACATGCAGGGAATAATAATATCAAATCCGATAAATATAAAATATCTAACAAATATAGATGCAGAGGGAACTTTGGTTATTACACCCAAAGAAAATATGTATATAACAGACGGAAGATATATAGAATATGTACATAGTATATTGACATTGTTTGACGAAATAATAGTTTATGATGTAAATGATTTATCAAAAGATGATTATGAAAATATCTTTATGTTTTGTGAAAATGTTGGTTTTGAAGAGCATTACATATCATATGCAACATATAAAGAATATATAAGAAAGTACAAAATACATAATTTTGTAGAAACAGAATATATAATTGAAAAGCAAAGAATGATAAAAGATGATGAAGAAATTAGCAACATTATAAAAGCATGTAATATTACAGATGACTGCTTTAAATATATTTTAAGTTATATAAAACCAGGGATGACAGAAAAGCAAATAGCGAAAGAAATTGATGATTATTATATTGAAAGAACAGACGGAACATCATTTGATACAATAGTTGCATCAGGTGAAAATTCATCAAAACCACATGCAGTTCCATCAAACAGAAAAATACAAGAACATGACATAATTACAATAGATATGGGATGTAAAGTTAATGGATATTGTTCAGATATGACAAGAACATTTTTTGTTGGCGAGCCGACTGAAGAAATGAAACGAGTTTATGACCTAGTTTTAAATAACCAAGAGTTTGCGTTAGACCAATATAAAGAAGGTGCAAGTACAAGACAGGTCACAAAAATGGTAGAAAATGACTTTAAATTAAATGGATATGATTTAATTCATAGCCTAGGTCATGGTGTTGGTTTAGAAATACATGAGCCACCATATGTAGGAATTAGAAATGATACAAATTTAAGAGAAAATATGGTTGTTACAGATGAACCGGGAATCTATATTCCAGGAAAATTTGGTGTTAGGATAGAAGATACAGTCCAAATAACTAAATTTGGATGTGTAAGTTTAACTAATTCAGAAAAAGGTTATGTTATTATTTAGTAATGTCATTTTTTGGGGGATAATTTTACTAAAAAAAGTTAAAAAATGGACTATAAATTATAACCAATAGTGGTTTGGACAAAACGATATTTTCCCAAAAGGGTTGATTTTTCTTAGAATATGTAGTAAAATAAAAAAGTAAAAAATAAAAATTATGAGAAAGCAAAGCAAAAAAGACTTGGCATCCTAAGCGGATGGCAATGAATAGCAAAGCAAGAGAAGGGAGAAATAAAAATGGCAGGAGTATACTCAGCAGGAGATTTTAGAAACGGAACAACATTCGAAATGGAAGGAAACGTATTTAGAGTAGTTGAATTCCAACACGTAAAACCAGGAAA